>LXNI01000226.1_pt1 | contig 71588 bp, 63 predicted proteins | sample 809091 | NCBI WGS metagenome assembly LXNI01 (sample SAMN04870527, study PRJNA318959) | sponge metagenome | biome: 01000161; feature: marine sponge reef; material: water | host: Sarcotragus foetidus | place: Greece: Milos, Mediterranean Sea | collected 2013-05-29 | depth 5-7 m
CTCGAAACTGAACTCGAACGTCTTGATCAGTCCGGCCAGTTCCAGGTAGTCGTACCAATCCCGGCCACAAGCGTCCGTGAGTTGCGCGAGCGCCGTTCCGAAAGTGTCGAGCCGTTGCCGCCAGCGCCGTTCGTCGGAATTGCTCACGGACCCCTTCCTCCGAATGTGTCGGTTTGCCTGCCAGCCATCTTCGGCCTGGCCGCCCTCTCCACTACTCCCCTCGATCCTCCGACACCACCGTCGGCCCCTCCCCCTCCAACGTCTCCAACACCTGCCGCCACTCGAATTTCTCCCCGATCCCCCGCACGTAGTAGTCCATCCACGCCATCTCGCTCACGGCCTTCACCAGCCGGTTCCGCGGATCCGGAATCCCGTGACTCCGCCCCGGATACATGAACAGCTCCGTCGGCACATCCAGCTTCTTGAGCGCCATGTGGAGCTCGACCGACTGCGGGCTCGGCACCCTCGGGTCGCCCTCCACGACATGAATCATGGTCGGCGTCTTCGCGTTCGTGATGTATTTCAGCGGTGACTGGTCGAAATACGTGTCGAAGTCCTCGTAGAGAAAACCGTCGCCGACGTAGAACTGTCGATTCCGCTGCACGTCGCTCTGCGCGTACATGCTGATCCAGTTCATCGTCCCCGCACCCGAGCTGATCGCCTTGAACCGGTCCGTCTGCGTCAGGATCCAGTTGGACCAGTGGCCACCCGCGCTCCAGCCCAGCGCACCCATGCGATCGCCGTCCACGATCCCCTCGTCGATCAGGTGGTCCACGCCGGTAATGATGTCCTCATAGCCCATCGTGAAGTAGTCGCCCACGATGTCCGTGCGATGCGCGTTTCCGTAGTTCCGCGAGCCTCGGTAGTTGGGTTTGAGGACGGCGTACCCCGCGCCGGCGTACACCTGGGCGCTGTAGCCGCCATTGAAGCGCAGGACGTCGGCTGACGCAGGTCCCCCGTGGATCGCGACGATGAGCGGATAGCGCGTCCCCTCCTCGTAGCCGACCGGGTAGACCAGCACCCCGCCGACCATCTTCCCGTCCGACGAGCGCCAGTTGACCTCGACCTCTTCGCCCAGCGCGATGTCGCGCACGTGCGGATTGACGTCCACGAGCTGGGTCCAGGCCGAGCGGTTCGGCACGTCGTCCACACTCGCCACCGTGAAGACCGTCGGCGGCGTCATCGGGTCGCTGTAGCCGATGAGGATCGTGCCGGTGTCGTCATCGCGGTTCACCGACAGCGCGGCCCGCTCCTCTGTGAGTTGCCGTACCGCCCCCGTCTCCACGTCGAGCGCGTGCAGTTGGGTCGTCACAGTCACGCCGGCGTTGAAGTAGATCGTCTCCGAATCGTCCGACCAGAACCCGACACTCGAACTCTGGTCGAAGTCCGTGCCCAGCTTTCGGAACGCGCCGCCGCGATCGTCGACCGCGCGGATGTACACGCGATTGTCGGTCATGGTGTAACGCTCCATGTTGTCCGGCGCCGAAAACGCGATCAGGCGGCCGTCGGGCGAGAAGCTGAGCCCGCCTTCGCTGACCTCGTAGTTGTCGGTGAGGCGCTCGATCTCGCCCGTGGCGACTTCCATGAGGTAGAGGTCGGCGTAGAGGCGCTGCGCCGTGATATTGCGCTCGTAGCGCTTCGGCGAGCCGCCCGTAATGCCGATCCAGCGGCCGTCATCGGAGAGGGCGAAGCTGTTGATGCTGTACGCAGGGTCGTCGGTCTCGCGCCGCTCCTCGGCTGTGGCCACTTCGACGCTCCACAGGCTCGACAGCGGAGTGACGGCGTTGCGGATGTCGACCGTGAAGCCCTGCTCGCGCCGCTCCACCTCGTCCTCGTCGAACGAGTCGGCGCGGGTGAAGTAGATGCGGCTTCCGTCGGCGGTGAAGTCCCATTGCTCGACTCCGGCATCGCCGTCGGTGAGCTGCTCGGCCTCGGCGCCTGTCAGGTCGCGGGCAGGGAGCCGGTAGAGCTGCTCGCGATCGCTCTTGCCGGACCTGTAAACCAGCCAGCGCCCGCGCGGACTGAACGCGAATCCCGATACGCCTTCGCTCGCATCGGTGATCTTCCGGGCCTCGCCTCCGTCGTGGCGCATCATGTAGAGCTGGTTGTTGTCGCCGTCACGATTCGACGCGAAGAGGAAGAAGGACCCATTCGGAGACCAGGTCGGACTCGTCTCGTTCTTGTCGTTGGTGTAGGTAAGCTGCCGGCTCGACGTAGCGCCGTCGCTCGTCGACACGACGTGGATGTCGGTCTGGGACTCGGCCGCCTCCCAGTCGGGTGTGGTGACGGTGTAGAGCATCCACCCCCCGTCCGGACTCGGTGTCCACGAACCGGCGCGCTTCAGCTCCTGCACGTCCATGAAGGTGAGGGGCCTTTGCTGCGCGGCGAGCGAGTCGGCTGACGCGGCGAGCACTGCGACGGAGACGGTGAGGGCGAGGGAACGGAGACGCATTTGGACCTCTTTGGCGACGGTGAACTGTATGCTGTGGCGATTCGCCGCTTCACGGCGCGACGATCCGCCGTTGCCCTTGATGATATGCACGCAAAGTGTGGCCGGACAGACGGGGCTGGTCGGCGAGGACCTGCGGCCCCGTGACGGATTGCCGAGCCGGCTCCGCCAGCGCCACCACCGCCACCCCCGACGCGTCAGTCGTTGGGGACCCGCTTGATGGGCACCCGGTCGAGACACATACTCGGACCAACGCGCGAACGACTTCTCACCAATCCTGCGGAGGCGCACGATCATGCCGACCACGACCCGAAAAAACCCGGCTCCGACTCCCCACCCCCCCAGCAGCACGGCGAACCTCACCCGCCGGGGATGGCTGGCCGCCACCGGGGCCGGCACGGCAGCCCTGATGATGAAGCAGGACCACCTGCAGGCGCACCTGCATGGCGGCGCCCCGTCCGGCATGACCCCGGATGCCCAGGAGGCCACGGTCGTCTTCACAAACACCACTGTAGCCAACCCCGACGGCGTGCAAGACGATGTCGCACTGGCGGTCGAAGGCGACCGGATCGCTGCGATCGGTCCCACGGACGAGGTGCTCGCGCAATACCCGAGTGCCGAGCGGTACGACGGACGCGGCAAGGCGCTCTTCCCGGGCCTGATCAACACCCACGCCCACATGCGCGCCGTGATCGCGCGCGGTTTCAACGAGGACTTCGGCTTTCCGAACACCGCGAACCTGGCGATCTCGCCCGCCAGTCTGCTGGAGGGCGAAGAGGGCAATCTGATGGTGCAGGTGGCGGCGCTCGAGGCGATCCGCACCGGGACCACGACCATTGTCGAGTACACGGGAAACGTTCAGCGCCAGGCGGAGGTGCTTGCCGATTCGGGGCTCCGCTGCGTGCTGGCGGAGGGGATCCGTGACGCCGAAAACGTGCCGGGTCCGATGTCCACCAGGGCGATGGCCCGGACGGTCAGCGAGACGCCGCGGTTCTCGGAGCGGCTACGGGACGAGGGGATGCAGCGCATCAACGACCTGTTCAGCACCTGGCATGGCGCCCGAGACGGCCGGATCTCGGTGTTCCCGGCGGCCGCGCTCACCGAGACCTCGTCGCCCGAACTGCTGCGGGCCGTGCGCGAGTTTGCCGAGACGCACGACCTCGGCTACACGATCCACCTGAACCAGAGCCGCGCCGAGTACGAGTTCATGGTCATGCACCACCGGCTGCGGCCGGCGGAGTACCTGGACCGGCACGATTTCCTCGGCCCCCGCCTCTTTGCGGCGCACGCCCGCTATGTGAACGACGACGAGATCCCGCTGCTCGGCAGGTCCGGCACCATCATCGCGCACCAGGCGGGGATGGCGGCGAACCGCGGGATCAGCCCGCCGATCCCGGCCCTGCGGACTGCCGGCTGCCCCATCGCGCTCGGGACGGACAACAACACCAACGACGTCTTCGAGGTCATGCGGATCGCCCTGCTGACCGAGCGGATCCGACGCAACCGCGACGGCGACGAGGTGCCCGGCCTCGCGCCTCAGCCGGAGGACATCCTGGCGGACTGCACGCAGGGCGGGGCGCTGGCGGTGCAGCAGCCCGACGAGATCGGCACGCTGGAAGTCGGGAAGAAGGCCGACCTCCTCGTCGTGGACACGTTGCGGGCCCACCTCGTGCCGGCGGGCCGGATCATCTCCGCGCTGGTGCACAGCGGGCACCCGGGCGACATCGAGTCGGTCATGATCGACGGCCGGTTCGTCATGCGCGACCGCGAGGTGCTGACCATGGACGAGGCGGCAATCTTGCGCGAGGCCGACGCGGTCGGGCGGAGAATATGGGGCCAGGTGCTGGAGGGGAGTCCGCTCAACGTGCCGAGGTTGCCGCGGTAATCGGTCTGGATGTGAACACTAAACACAATTGTTTAGTATTCAGTCTCGGGCCCGGACTGACACCACCGCTGGCACTTCTGCGTCGATTGCTCCCGACGCTGATCTCGGGCGAACTTCGGAAGGCCGATGCGGAATCGTTAGCTTCCAGCGTCTCGCGCGACGGAGTACGAATTCACGCACGAGCGAGCGCCGGATCGAGGAAAGAGGAATCGACCAAGTGACTGACACCCCCGAACCCCGCCCAGACGGCGAGGTCGTCGTCTATGAGGCCCCGGACGGCGAGGTCACGCTGAACGTGCGGTTCGACCAGGACACCGTGTGGTTGACGCAACGGCAGATGGCGGAAGTCTTCGTCACATCGAGCGAAAACGTGATCATGCATCTTCGCAATGTGTTCGCGCAGAATGAGTTGGACGAGCTGGCAACTACTAAGGATTTCTTAGTAGTTCGAACGGAAGGAGCACGCCGGGTCCGCCGCTCCCTAAAGCACTACAACCTCGACGCCATCATCTCGGTTGGCTATCGGGTGAACTCGAAGCGTGCCGTGCGGTTTCGCCGGTGGGCCACGCGCACACTTCGCGAGCACCTGGGCGAGCCTGTACCGCACCCGCGAAGAAAAGGCCGCGAATCTGCTCTACTTCCTGGTCAAGGACCATCCGTTTACGGACGGGAACAAGCGGGTCGCCTCGCTGCTCTTCCTGCTCTACCTTCGCCAGGAGGGGTTGCATCACGACCTGAACCCCCAGGCGCTCACCGCGCTCACTCTTCTCATCGCCGAGAGCGCTCCCGCCAACAAGGACCTGTTGGTCCGCTTGGTCGTCAATCTTCTGGCGGGCTCGGAGGCCTGACCCCCTTCGGACTCAGCCCCGCAGGTGCTCGTTGAAGAACGCGATGGTCCGCTCCTGCGCGAGGCTGGCGGCTTCCTGGTCGTAACGTGGGGTAGTGTCGTTGTGGAATCCGTGGTTCGCGCCCTCGTAGACGTGAGCCACGAAGTCCTTCCCGTTTTCCTCCAGCGCCGCCTGGTAGGGGGGGTATCCGGCGTTGATCCGCTCGTCCAGGCCCGCGAGCTGAATCATGAGGGGCGCCTGTATGGAGGGCACGTCCTCCAGGTCGGGAGCCGACCCGTAGAACGGTACGCCAGCGCCCAGGTCCGGAAGCCGGACCGCTAGCTGATTCACCACTCCGCCGCCGTAGCAGAACCCCACGGCCCCGACTCGCCCGGTGGTCGACTCGTGGTCGCGCAGGAACCGGAACGCGGCGAGCCAATCCTCCATCATCACGGCCCTGTCGAGCTGCCGCTGCATCACCCGGCCCTCGTCGTCGTTGCCGGGATAGCCGCCCAGGGGGGTAAGCGCGTCCGGCCCCAGCGCCACGAAACCCGCGGCGGCGAACCTGCGGACCACGTCTTCGATGTAGGGGTTCAGGCCGCGATTCTCGTGGATCACGAGGACCGCGGGCATGGGCTCCGCCGCGCCGGCGGGCACGGCCATGTAGCCACGCATGGTCCCCGAGCCTTCCGGCGAAGGGTAGGTGACGTACTCCTGCCGGATTCGGGCATCATCGGTTGCCACCTGCCGTGCCCAAGCGTAGTTGGGCCGAAGTGTCTCGAGGACCGCCGCGGCAGCCGCGCCGCCGCCCAGCACCTTCCCGGCCCCTTCCAGGAAATCCCGGCGCTGGATATGCCCGTGGACATAGCCGTCGAAGAGGGCCAGCACCTCCTGGGGAAAATCGCTCGCCTTCTTTCGCTTGGTCATGGGTATCCTCCGCTGATTGCGTGACGACCGTGCCGTCGGGCCTCGCTCGTGCCGTTGGTCTCGGGTGCCCAGCATGCAGTCGGCGGACGGAGCACGCAAGCGCGGGGAGCGATCGTTCTCGCACCGGCCGGTCAGTTGCCACGCTCCTCCGCATCGCTGCCCTGGTCCTGTAATAGCTGCGAGATCTGGTCAAGCTTCGGCCGTATGGACGACATCACCGCCGCGAACAGCACCAGCGCCCATCCCGCTGAAAGGATCAGGTGGGCGCCGACAAGCATCCGGGCAGCGATCGAGACCGGGGCCACGGTCGCATAGTCCTGGCCGAGCGCCGTGAAGAATGCGAAGGACACCCAGTCGGTGATCCCCGTGCCGGCGCCGGCAAACGCGCCCGGGCGGAAACGCTCCAGCGTTCCGTAGAATCCGGCGAACAGGGCGATGATCGTCAAGTAGCCGAGCGCGAATCCGCCGATCGGAATCCACATTACGCGCAGGTAGTCGGCGAGCTGAGCGTAGATCCCGAGCCGCGGCCGGAGCCAGGTGGCGGCGGCGCGCCCCAGGAGAAACGCAATCGCCGGAACGAGCACAAGCGAGATGAACAACGTGAAGACGATAAACAAGACCGCGACGGCACCCGACAACCCGACATCTTCTCGTGCCACACCGAACCCGAACAGGAGACCCATGAAGATCGGCAGCACCAACGCGCCGAGGACCAGGAGTCGGGGAGGCCGGACATCGCGCCATCCCTCGCGTCGGCCGCAGAGGAGACCGATCAGCAGCGCGGTCCAGGGCATTCCCAATAGCGGGTACGCTGCGACCAGCAGCTCATCCAGGGAGAATTCGTGCGTGGCCAGCCTTGGAATGAACCCCAGGGTCAGCAGGATGGAAAGAATGAAAGTCTCCCGGCTCACCTCGCGATACCCCGAAAGGGACGACCGGCCAAGCCCGTCGATCAGACCGACCGCGAGAGGGACAAGGGGCGGAATGACAAGTCCCCAACCGACATTCCGTGCCCCGACCAAAAGGGCGGCCGTAGCTCCGATGGCCAAGCCGATCAGGATGCCGGTCCAGATGCCGCCGCGGGAGCTCCCCCTGAGGCCTACGCCAACGCCAATTGCCAGTCCGCAGCCCACTCCCAACAGGACATCGGGGTGGTGCCCGGTGATCGCATAGCCGAACGTGACTACGATCAGGCCAACGGGGATCGCGATCTGAAGCGCCTGCCGAATCGAACGGGTCACGTTGGCTGCCGCGCTAGACATCGCCGCTGTCGTCACCGAGGCGTTGTGCAATCCGGTCAAGCCTCGGTTTGATGGACGACATTACCGCCGCGAACAAGACGAGCGCCCAACCCGCTGAAAGGATCAGGTGGACACCGACGAGCATCCTTGCAGCGACCGAGACTGGGGCGACCGTCGCAAAATCCTGCCCGAGCGCGGTGAAGAATGCGAACGACAACCAGTCGGTAATCCCGGTGCCGGCACCCGTAAACGCCCCTGGCTGGAACCGCCCCAGTATTCCGTAGAACCCGGAGAACAGGAAGATGATCGTGAGGTAGCCGACGGCAAATCCGCCGATTGGGACCCACATTACGCGCAGGTAATCGGCAAGGTGGCCGTACACTCGAAGCCGAGGCTGGAGCCACGTGATCGCAGTGCGCGCCAGAAGAAACGCGACTACAGGAAGCGCCACCAACATGATCGCCATGACAGCGATGGTGAGGGCCAGGACGATGAACCGGGGCCCAGTGATCTCCCCTCCCATCAAGAAACCCATGAAGATGAACACGGCAACCACACCCAACGCCAGAAGCCGAGACGGACGGGCATCTTGCCAACCTTCCCGACTACGGCTGAGGAAACCGGCCATCAGCGTCGTCCAGGGCACGAACAGCAGGGGCTGGATCGATACGAAATAGTTGGAACGGAACCCCACTGCGACCACGTAGGGAAGTAGCCCCAGGCCGAGCAACACCGACACAATGACGGTCTCGTGCCGCAAATCTCGATACCCCGTGAGCGATGGCCCGCGGATCCCGCAGATGAGCCCTACCGCCAGGGCGAGCGTGGTTGGTATGATCAGTGCCCATCGGTCGCCAGAGAGTGCACCAGCACAGAGCACTGCGCCGATGCCCACGATCGACCCGATCAGGATACCGGTCCACCGGCTGCTACCCAGCGATCGTCCCCGGAGGCTGACCCCAGTACCGATTGCAATCCCGGAGCCAGCGCCTATCAGCACGTCGGTGTGGACGCTGGTGAACGAATAGCCGAAGGACACGACAACCACAGCCACGCAGGCCGTGATACTGATCGCCAGCCAAGCTGACGGGTTTGACAGTATTCTTCGCATGGGAATGTCAGTTGGAGTCAGCGACCATATAGCGAATACTCGGACGTCTCCGCAAGATGCGTTCCGTGGCGACCGACGCTCAAGACGCTGCCAGAGAGCCCTTCGGGATTTGGCGAGGCAACTACCTCAGAATCGCCTCGTACACCCGCATGAAGTTGCCGCCCATGACCTGGGCGACCTCACCGCCCGAAAAACCCCGCTGCTCCAACCGCTCCGCGATGATGTGCATCTTCTCGGGCCGGTCGATCTCCTCGATGAAGGGCGGCCACTTGAGGTCGACCTCCGGCTTGAACTCGAACTGCGCGTGGAAGTCCCAGAACGCCTGCTCGGTCGGGAACGAGATGCGCCACCCGCCGATGCTCGAGTCGGTTCCGATGCCGACGTGGTCGACGCCGACGAGATCGGCGACGTACGCGATGTGATCGACAAAGTCGTCCAGGGTAGAACGCGGCTTCTTGCTCACAAAGAAGTTCACCGTGGTGATGCCCATCACCCCGCCGCGCGCGGCCATCGCCCTGATCTGCTCGTCGGTCTTGCAGCGCGGATTGTCGCACAGCGCCCGGCAGTTCGCGTGCGTAAAGAGGACGGGCGCGCTGGAGACCTCGATCGCGTCCATCGTGCTCTGCACGCCCGTGTGCGAAACGTCGACGATCATCCCCAGTTCGTTCATCTTCTCCACGACCTCGACGCCCAAGTCGCTTAGACCGACATCGACCCGCTCGGTGCACCCCGCGCCCAGGGCGTTGAGCGAGTTGTACGTCAGCTGCATCTGCCGGATGCCGAGGTTGTAGAAGAACTCGACGTTGGCCAGATCGCGGTTGAGGTGCGTCGCGTTCTGGAACCCGATCATGACCGCGATCTTGCCGGTCCGGCTCGCTTCCAGAATGTCGGCCGACCGCCGCACATGGATGACTTGGTCCGGGTAGCGGTTGAAGTTCCCATGCCAGCTCGCGATGTCCTGCACCGCCTGCTCGTAGCCAAAGGGCGGGTCGCCAGGGGCGCCCAGCGTGGTCTCGATCATGGTCAGGCCGGAGCGCTCGATCTCGTCGAAGCCTTCCGGGCCGAAGCGGAGTCCTCCGAGGGCGTCGATCCAGATGTTGTCCTGTTGGGGTGATCCAACCCCCTCGCCCATCTCCAGTAAAGGCTCGAAACCCAGGCCGAGTGCTGTGCCTCCGGCCCCTGCCCCCTGTACAAATCGTCGGCGTGAAAGCGACATGTTTGCGGCCTCCTTGCTGCGGTCGGACGAAGAAGTTGTGGTCCATCCTACGCCGCGCGTTTGGAATCTGCCATTTGCTCGAAACAGAACGACGCTAAACAATGTTGTTTAGTGCTACGGTCGCTTTGGCACGTTGTGCAGGACAAAGTGTCAGCGCACCATTACGGGGAAGCGCGCACTAATGCCCTACCAGGACTGAACGGCTGCCGATGACCAGATCACGAAGGCCAGTTGCCAGGCCGCGCAGAAGGTTGGTCTTGGTGGCCATTGTTGCGGCGAGCCTGGTCCCAGCGCTCTCGATTGCCTGCAGACCGGCGCCGGAGCGGGTGGTGGATGGCAGGACGATCGAACTGGAGCTGGATCTCAGAATCGGCAGCGCCGATGGCTCGGTGGAGACCCAGTTCGGTAGCGTCAGCGGGATTGCCCTGGACGGCGACGGCGCAGTGTATGTGGCAGACGGCCAAAACTACGAAGTACGCAAGTTCGACCATACCGGGCAGTTCATGTTCAGCTTTGGCGGGCAGGGTTCGGGACCCGGCGAGTTCAGCAAGATCGACGGCTTGGCAGTCCTGACTGACTCGCGAGTGGCAGTGGTCGACGGAACCGGGAATCGCCTGTCACTCTTCGACTCGTCTACCGGAGAGTACCGCGGGCAGTGGACGATCCCCCGTCAGTGGCTGACCTGGTCGCGACACAGCATTGTGGCGCGAACGTCGGGTGGGGCCCACCTCGGGTTGGCTCCACGAATGGATCTTGATGGGACGCCCGTGCGCTGGCCGCGACCGATATTCGTTTCGATGGACGAGGGCGGGAGTGTGGTTGATACCATCCGGGCTCCCGCAAGGTATGCCGACGCATGCGGGACGCGGTCCAGCCACGCCGTCAGGAGCGGAATGTATGAGGACATACGTGTACTCTACGCCCCGAAGGTCGTGTGGACGGTCAGCGCCTTTGGCGACGTTGTGATCGGGTGCCCGACAAAGCTCCAATTCGATATCGTCGCGCCGGATGGCTCGCTGGTTTCAAGCGACAATGTGCCGTTCGACCCCGTTCCCATCACACGAGACGAGATCAACTGGTTCCTGAACGAGATCGAGGCGGGCCGAAGCATGGCCCAGACCCTCGCGGGCCTCAATCGCGTGGAAGTGGATCCTTTGCGTGAGATCCTGAACCATGACTACCCGGATAGCAAAGCGGCATTCAAGACAATCACGGTGGCTCTGGACGGGAAGGTGTGGGTTCGACTGTCGCCGCCCAGCAGAGAGTGGACTTTGCCGTCAGGCTCGGGTGTGTATTGGCGAAACGAACTCGGAGGGGCGTTCGAAGTCTTCACCGGGACAGGAGAGCACATTGGAAGAGCGACGCTGCCCGGGGACGTGTGGATCGGTCCCGACCGCCCGCCTGCCGTCCCTGCGGCCATTACAGGTGAACATCTCTGGGCGGTGACCCTCGATTCCCTGAACGTCGAGTACGTCACGCGCTACCGCATCGGGTGGCCGTGAACCCCCGGTCAACCCTCGACACGATGATCCCCCTACAATACTAAATCAAATTGTTTAGTATTCTCGGCCCTCTCCAGCAGATCCACCAGCGGCGCCGAATAGTCGCCCGAGAAACATGCCGTGCAGTACGGGCTGCCCTCAGCCACCGCGTCGACCATCCCGTCCAGCGACAGATACCCCAGCGAGTCCACCTCCAGATCGGCGGCGATCTCGTCCACCGACATCCCCGATCCCTTGAGTTCTTCCTTCGACGGCATGTCGATCCCGTAGTAGCAGGGATGGCGCACCGGCGGGCTCGCGACCCGGAAGTGCACCTCGGCCGCTCCCGCCCCACGGATGAACTTGACCAGGCTGGATGAGGTGGTTCCGCGTACGATCGAATCGTCCACCACGATAACTCGCTGGCCCGCGAGGACCTCTTTTACGGGGTTGTACTTGACGCGAGCACCGAAATCCCGGTCGGCCTGCGACGGGCGGATGAAGGTGCGGCCGATGTAGTGGTTGCGGAGCAGCCCGAGTTCGTACGGTATCCCGCTCTGCTCGCTGTAGCCGAGCGCCGCCGAGTTGGCGCTGTCCGGCACCGCGATCACGCAATCGGCCGGAACCGGGTGCTCCCTGGCCAGCTGCCGCCCGAAGGCCCGCCGCGCGCGGTCCACGCTCATCCCCCACAGGTTGGAGTCGGGCCGCGCGAAGTAGACGAGCTCGAAGATGCAGGGTGCGGGCGTCTGCGGATGCAGCCCCGGGAGGCTTTCGACCTCGCCCGCGCGGAACCGCACCAGCTCGCCCGGCTCGATGTCCCGGACGTAGGTGGCTCCCATGATGTCGAGCGCACAGGTCTCGCTGGTGACGATGTGCCCGCCGTTCAGCTCGCCCATGACGAGCGGCCTGAACCCGCGCGGGTCGCGCACCGCGTACATCGTCTCGCCGACGGTCATCACGAGCGAATACGCGCCTTCGAGGAAGCTGAGCGCGTCGCGCAGCTGCGCCTGCACCATCTGGTGCCGCGATCGCGCGATGAGGTGCACGATGACCTCGGAGTCGGAGGTGCTCTGGAAGAGCGCGCCTTCGTGCACGAGCCGGCGCTTCACGGCGTGGGCATTGGTGAGGTTGCCGTTGTGCACGATCGCCAGGTCGCCTTCCGCATACCCGACCACGATCGGCTGCGCGTTGACCCGCTGACCGCCGCCGGCCGTGGAGTAGCGGACGTGGCCGAGCGAGGTGTCTCCCGGTAGCGATTCGATTTGTTTCGCGTCGAAGACATCCGAGACGAGGCCGAGTTCCTTGTACACGCGCGTGCGCCCGCCGTTGGCGGCGCAGATGCCGGCGGCCTCCTGTCCCCGATGTTGCAGCGCGTAGAGCGCCAGGAAGGAGAGTTCGGCGGCATTCTCGACGCCGCAGATCCCCACGATGCCGCATTCCTCGCGCGGACGATCGTCCAGAAGTGGCAGATGGATGTCGGTCGGTCCGCGCCCGGCCTTTGGCATTATCCCGCCTCGTTCATGATTCCCGGGATCGCGCCGAAGTAGCGCTCCCGAAGCAAGTCCAATTCCAGCTGTAGCGCGGCGTTCGCCGTCTCGATCCTGAGGGGCGACCCTCCGTCCGTGACGGTACCGATGCGAGCGCAGGGCACCCCGTAGTCGGCTGCGAGGCCGCGCACCCGTTCCTCGTCGTCTGGGGCGCAGCTGACGACGACGCGTCCGTGGTCCTCGCCGAAGAGCAGCGCGGTGTCGGCCAGGTCGTCCTCGAAGCGCACCGATGCGCCGACGCCGCCTCCCTTGCGCGGCCTGCCCAGGCAGGACTCGGTCAGGGTGGCGGCGAGACCGCCGCTGGCCACGTCGTGGGCCGACTTGAGGACGCGCCGCGAGGCCATCGCCAGGATGCAGCGCTGCAGGGCGCGTTCGGCGGCGAGGTCGACGCCGGGCGGCTCACCCGCGACGAGATCGTGCACGGCGTACAGGTATTCGGAGCCGCCGAGCTCGCCGGTGTTGGCGCCCAGCAGCAGGATCGCGTCGCCGGCGTCCTGGAACGGGTGCCGCACGATGGCGTCCAGGTTCTCCATCACGCCGATCATGCCGATCACCGGGGTGGGGTAGACGGCCTTGCCGTCGGTTTCGTTGTAGAACGACACGTTGCCGCCGGTGACCGGGGTCTCGAGGAAGCCGCATGCGTCGCGCATCCCCAGCACCGCCTCGCGGAACTGGTGCATGATGTGCGGCTTGAGCGGGCTGCCGAAGTTGAGACAGTTGGTGATGGCCATCGGGACCGCGCCGGTGCAGGCGACGTTGCGGGCCGCCTCGGCGACGGCGCCCATCGCGCCGGCGCGGGGGTTCAGGTAGGTGTGGCGGCCGTTGCAGTCGGTCGAGGCGGCGACGCCACGATTGGTTCCCGGGATGCGGATCACGCCCGCGTCGCCGCCCGGGCGCTCGATCGAGTTGGCCCGCACGGTGGTGTCGTACTGCTCGTACACCCACTGCTTCGAGGCCACGTTGGGCGACCCCACCACACGCAGGAAAGCGTCCCTGAGCCCGGCGGGCGGCTCCACGTACTGCGCGATGTCCATCGTGCGCAGCGCCCGCACCTCGTCCCCCTCCTCGCCGGGCCGCTCATACGTCGGGCAGCCCTCGGTGAGGGGCAGGGCGGGGATGTCCGCCACCACGACCCCGTCTTCGAGCACGCGAAATGCGCCGCTCGCGGTGACGCTGCCGATCGTCTCGGCTTCCAGTTCCCACTTTTCCAGGATCTCGCGGACGGCGTCTTCCCGGCCCGCCGCGGCCACGACAAGCATCCTTTCCTGCGACTCCGAAAGCAGAATCTCGTACGGCGTCATCCCGTCCTCGCGGACCGGCACCAGCGCCACATCCATCTCGACGCCGGTTCCGGAGCGTCCCGCCATCTCGGCCCCGCTCGATGTCAGCCCGGCGGCTCCCATGTCCTGAATCCCCACGATGTGCCCGCTCGCGATCAGCTCCAGCGAGGCCTCGAGCAGCAGCTTCTCGGTGAACGGGTCGCCCACCTGGACCTGCGGCCGGCTCGCCTCGTCGTCGCCCTCGGACAGCTCCTCCGACGCGAAGGTGGCGCCGTGGATCCCGTCGCGGCCGGTGCGCGCGCCCACCGCCATCAGCGTATTGCCCACGCCCTCGGCTGTGCCGCGGATCAGGTCCTCCTTGCGCATCAGCCCCAGGCACATGGCGTTGACGATCGGGTTCTCCTCGTAGCCGCGGTCGAAGTAGACCTCGCCGCCGGTCGACGGGATGCCGACGCAGTTGCCGTAGTCGCCGATCCCCTTGACCACGCCCCCGAAGAGGTAGCGCACGCGAGGGCGATCCAGGTCGCCGAAGTGGAGCGAGTTCAGCGTCGCGACCGGCCGCGCGCCCATCGTGAAGACGTCGCGCAGGATGCCGCCGATCCCCGTGGCCGCCCCCTGGTAGGGCTCGACCGCCGAGGGATGGTTGTGCGACTCGATTTTGAATGCCAGCGCATACCCGCCGCCCACGTCGATCACGCCCGCGTTCTCGCCGGGGCCCTGGATGACCCAGGGGGCCTGCGTCGGCAGCAGCCGCAACAGCCGCTTCGAGTTCTTGTAGCCGCAGTGCTCGGACCACATCGCCGAAAAGACGCCCAGCTCGGTGAAGGTGGGGTCGCGGCCGAGGATGCCCTGGATCTGCGCGTATTCATCGGGCGAAAGGCCGTGGTCGTCGACCAGCTCCGGGGTCATTGGAGGGTCGCCGATGCGGGGGCGGGGGGGCTCGGTGGTCGTGATCATGCCACCTCCGCTCGCGCGAGAGCTCCCACCAGCGACGCAAACAGCGGAAGACCGTCCACCGAGCCGAGCGCGGCTTCGAAGGCACGGTCGGGGTGCGGCATCATGCCCAGCACATTCCCGCGCGCGTTGATGATGCCCGCGATGTTGTTGAGCGACCCGTTCGGGTTGGCCTCGTCCGTCACCGCCCCGTCCGCGTCACAGTAGCGGAACACGACGCGCCCCTCGGCCTCCAGCTCGGCCAGCGTCTCCGGGTTCGCGTAGTAGTTGCCGTCGGCGTGCGAAAGCGGCATGCGGATGACCTGGCCTTCGCGGTACCGGTTCGTGTACACGGTGTCGGGCTGCTCCACGCGCATCCTGCAGTCGTGGGACTGGAAGCGGAGCGACTCGTTGCGGAGCAGGGCGCCGGGCAGCAGTCCCGCCTCGCAGAGGACCTGAAAGCCGTTGCAGATCCCGACGACGAGGCCGCCGCCCCGCGCGAAATCGATCACGGAGTCCATGATCGGGCTGAAGCGGGCGATCGCGCCGGGCCGCAGGTAGTCGCCGTGGGCAAAGCCGCCGGGCACGACCACGGCATCCGCGCCTCCCAGCGAAGTCTCGCGGTGCCACAGGTAGCTCGGCGATCCGCCCGCCACTTCGACGGAGCGGTGGCAGTCCTGGTCGCAGTTGGATCCGGGGAAGGTGATGATCGCGACGTTCATCGGGCTGCGCCTCCGTCCTCCCCGGCGGTCACGCGGAAGTCCTCGGTGACCGGGTTCGCGAGGAGCTTGCGGCACATCTCCTCGACTCTCTCCTGCGCGGCTTTCGACGATTCCGCCGCCACCTCGAGGTAGATCGCCCTGCCGACGCGCACTTCGTCGACCGCGTCGTAGCCTAGCGAAGACAGGGCGTGATGGATCGCCTTGCCCTGAGGGTCCAGCAGGCCGGGCCGGGGCGTGACCAGGACCTCCACTGTGAATCGGCTCAAGAACGGTTCTCCTTCCATTGAATGATATCGGATTCAGGGGTTGCGGGCTCGTCGTCGCGTTCGCGCGCGGCGGGCGTGCGGGTGCTGAAATCACGGGCGTCGGCCTCGTCGACATCGGGCTCGTCACCGTCGGGCTCGTGGGTCAGCTCCTGGTAATCCACCTCGCGCGGCTCCATCTCCGAGTCCAGGGCATCCGGCTCCTCGTCCAGCAGGGGGTCCCGCTCGGGAAGTCTCTGCAGCAGCCCGAGGAAGACCGACCTCAGCAGCCCCCATAGCGCATAGCCGACGATCGCGGGGAAAAACCAGTAGTAGGGGACCGTCACGGCGAGTACGAAACAGGCCGCCAAAAGAGTGGTTCTGACGATGCCGCGCCGGCTTCTGAAATCCAGCGGTGGCAGCTTGGCGTACGGGATGTGGCTGACCATCAGGATCGAGACCAGAACGGTCGTGATCACCATGATCTGGGGCCACGGGAGGCCGGCCAGGTATTGCTGGAAGAGCGGAGTGGTGGTGAACGGATAGTGGGTGGCCAGGATCAGGCCGGCCGCGGGACTGGGAAGGCCGTGGAAGTGCGTCCGGGCCTCGCCCCCTTGCTCGACATTGAACCGCGCCAGCCGAAGCACAGCAACCGCGACGTACGCGAATCCGATCAGCCAGCTCCAGTCGGACTCGGGGAAATAGAGCAGGACCAGGATCAGCGCCGGGGCGATGCCGAACGACACCGCATCGGTAAGCGAGTCCAGCTCGGCCCCGAAGTCCGATCCCGTGCGCGTAACACGTGCCACCCTCCCGTCCAGGTAGTCCAGCACCCACGCGATGACGATGCACCAGGACGCCCAGATGAAGTCCCCCCGGAAGGCCGCGATGATCGCGTAGAAACCGAAGAAGAGATTGCCGAGGGTGAAGGCCGACGGAAGGATGATCACCCCGCGCCTGAGGTCCCTGCGGGGACGGTCGCTCCGGCGGCGCCACCGTGGCCGCCGCATTTGGCGCGTTCCTTTGCGGCGCGGCGTCCGCGTTCGACGGGGCGTCATCGTGGACCGCCCACTGTCGCCACCGGCGTCTCTCCCCCGCGCACCACGTCGCCCGGCTCGACGCTGACCGGCCAGTCGGGCGGCAGGAACAGATCCACCCGCGAACCGAAGCGGATCAGCCCGATCCGGTCCCCGCGCGCGACCCGGTCGCCCTCGCGCGGATAGGTCACGATCCGCCGCGCCACCAGCCCCGCGATCTGCCGCACCAGAACCGGTCCCGCCTCCGCAGCGATCCCCAGCGACGCGGCCTCGTTCTCGGCGCTGGCCTCCTCGCGCCACGCCGCCAGATACCCGCCCCGGCGGTACGCGTAGTGGCCCACCTCGCCCCCGAGCGGCGCCCGTTGCACATGCACGTTGAACACGCTCAGAAAGATGGTCACCCGGGTCGCGGCCCCGCTCATGAAGTCCTCGCCCTCGACCAGCCCCACGCTCATCACCTTCCCGTCCGCCGGCGACACGACGATGTGCTCGCCAGCCGGCAGCGTCCGTTCGGGATCGCGGAAGAAGTATGTGACAAAGAGCGCGGCGATCCCCAGCACGGCAGGGAGTGCCGCGCGCAGCCCCGATTCTCCGCTCCGCGCCCAGATGAGGGCCGCCACGAACAGCACTGCGCACACCACGATGAATGGCATCCCTTCGCGCGCGATCGGGATCCTCACTGCGCGCACTCCGCCGCCGCGAACCGCGGCTCCTCGTAGTCGGCCAGCGCCGTCCCGGTGAGCCGCTGGAAGACGCCGCGGTAGCGCTCCCCGACGGCCGCGACGACGTCGCCGGGCAGGGGAGGGGGCGGATACCGCTTGGGCCAGCCCGAGAGCCCGTCGAGATAGTCGCGCAGCGGCTGCTTGTCGAGCGACGGCTGGCCGCGTCCGGTGTCGTAGTGCTCCTGCGGCCAGAAACGCGAGGAATCGGGCGTCAGCACCTCGTCGATCAGGAGCAGGTCGCCCTCGGGCGAGATCCCGAATTCGAACTTGGTGTCGGCCAGGATGATTCCCCGTTTGGCGGCGACCGGGCGGCCCCGCTCGTAGATGTCGATGGAGCGGTCGCGCAGCCGATGCGCGAGGTCCGCACCCAGCAGTTCGATCACCTCGGCGAAGGTGATGTTCTCGTCGTGGCCCTCCTGGGCCTTGGTCGCCGGCGAGAAGATGGCCGGCAGGAGCGCGTCGCTCTCGACCAGCCCCGGGTGCAGCGGCTCCCCGGCCAGCGTCCCCGTTTCACGATACTCCTTCCAGGCGGAGCCGGACAGGTAGCCGCGGACCACGCACTCGACGGGCAGCGGACGCGTGCGGTGCACCAGGCTGGCGCGGCCCGCCCATTCGGCCTCGCAGCCGGCCAGCGCCGGCACGGCCTCGCGGATCTCGTCGCTGCGCACCGAAATGAGGTGGTGCGGGATGTCGCGCAGGTGGGTGTCCAGCCACCAGGCGGTGATCTGGGTGAGAACGCGGCCCTTCCCCGGCACGGGCTCGCCCATGACGACGTCGAAGGCGCTGACGCGATCGCTGGCGACGAGCAGGAGGCGGTCGGCATCGTCGGGGCCAGGCGTGTCGCCGTTAGCGCCGGCGGAATCGCCGCCGAGGCGCGCCCCGGGGTCGCGGGGGACTGCGTACACATCGCGGACCTTCCCGCGGAAGAGCAGCGGCAGCGGAATCACACCCGCACCTCGCCGGCTTCGCGGGCGGAGTCCCCGTACTGTGCCAACACGGGGCCGACGTGCGCGCTCAGGAACTCGTCCACCTGCTCCGGCGCGCGGCCGACCAGCTTCTCCGGCCGGGCCATCTCCTCGAGCTGCGCGGCGGTGACGCCCAATTCGCTGTCGGCCGCGATGCGGGCGAAGAGGTCGCCCTCCTCCCCCTCGGTCATTCGGCGCGCGGCGGCGAGGGTGTGGCGCCGGATCCGCTCGTGCGCCTCCTGGCGGTCGCCGCCACGGGCGGCCGCGTCCATCATCACCGCCTCCATCACCATGAAGGGGAGGTGAACGGCGAGGTTGGCCGCGACGACCCCATCGTTGACGTGCAGCCCGTCGGCGACGTTCCCTGCCAGGACGAGCACGGCGTCGGTGGCCATGTACGCATCGGGGATGCACAGGCGCTTGTTGGCGGAGTCGTCGAGGGTGCGCTCCAGCCACTGCGTCGCGGCGGTCTGCGCGGGGTCGGCGGCCAGCGCGATCACGTGGCGCGTTACCGCGCAGATCCGCTCGGAGCGCATGGGGTTGCGCTTGTACGGCATCGCCGACGAGCCGACCTGCTCCTTCTCGAAGGGCTCCTCGACTTCGCGCAGGTGCGAGAGCAGGCGGATGTCGTGCGCCATCCTGGAGGCCGAGGCCGCCACCCCGGCCAGGGTGGCCAGGAACGCCTGGTCGACCTTGCGGGTGTAGGTCTGGCCCGTGACGGGATAGGCGCCCTCGAAGCCGAGCCGGCGGCACACCGCGCGCTCCAGGGCGTTCACCTTGTCGTGATCGCCGTCGAAGAGCTGCAGAAAGGAGGCCTGGGTGCCGGTCGTGCCGCGCACGCCCCGCAGGCGGAGCGAGCCCAGCCGGTACTCGATCTCGTCCAGATCGAGGAGGAAGTCCTGGATCCACAGGGTGGCACGCTTCCCGACGGTTGTGGGCTGGGCGGGCTGGAAGTGGGTGTAGGCGAGGGTCGGCCGCCCGCGGTGGGCCTCGGCGAAGCGCGCGAGGGCGCGGATGACGGCGACCACGCGGTCGCGCACCAGGGTCATCGCGTCGCGGTGCTGGATCAGGTCGGTGTTGTCGCCGACGAAGGCGCTGGTGGCGCCCAGGTGCAGGATGCCCCGCGCGGCCGGCGCCACGTCGCCGAAATGGTGGATGTGCGCCATCACGTCGTGGCGGAAGCGGCGCTCGTAGCGGGCGGCGGCCTCGAAGTCGAAGTCGTCGATGCGGTCGCGCATCTGCCGGATCGCGTCGGCGGGGATGTCGAGTCCGGCGTCCCGCTGGGCCTCCGCCAGTGCGAGCCAGAGCCGCCGCCAGGTGCCGAAGCGGAAGGCCGACGCGAAGATCCGCTCCATCTCGCGCGAGACGTACCGTGCCGAGAGCGGGTGCTGGTACCGGTCGGCGGCTCCACCGGCCACGGGTCGGGCCTCGGGCTCGGGGTTCATGTCCATTCCAGCAGTCCCGTGCGGATCACCCGGCCGTTGCGCTCGAAGAGCAGCACGAAGGGACGTGCGCTCTGCTGGGTCTTCCTGAGCTCCTCCGCCGCGTCGCGCGCCGTGCTCAGGCGGGTGTTGTTCACTGCCAGCAGGACATCGCCGCGGGCCAGCCCCGTTCTCCTCGCCAGCAGCTCCGAGATCTCCACGACCAGCGCGCCCTCGGTCGCGGTGAGGCCCCGTTCGGCCTGAATCCCCGGCGTCACGGTCACCACTTCGAGGTCTCTCACCAGTTCGACCCGCTCCGCCGCGACAGAGGGAAGAGGCTCGGCTTCGACCAGTACGGGCTCCATCCCCTCCAGCGCCAGCTCGATCCTGTCGCCGGCCTGGAGTTCGAGGAGCGCGGCGGCATAGTCGAGGGGCGTCGCCATGCGGCTCTGCCCGGCGCGGACCAGGCGGGTCCCGGCGCGAATTCCGGCCGCGGCCGCCGGCGAACCCGGAGTGACCCGGGCCACGCGCACGCCGCGAGAACGACCGAACCCGTCGGCCTCAACCGCGTCCACGTCGAGGCCGAGCCACGCTCGGCGCACCTCGCCGAAACGCACGAGATCGTCCGCCACCTTGAGCGCGCGATCGATCGGGATGGCGAAGCCGAGGCCCTCGCTGCCCCCCGAGCGCGACAGGATCGAAGCGTTGATCCCGATCACCTCGCCGAGTGCGTTCACGAGGGGGCCGCCCGAGTTGCCGGGGTTGATGGAGGCGTCGGTCTGGATCATGCCGAGGTGGAAGCCCTCGTCCTCGCCGCCGGGCACGATGTGGCGCCCGAGCGCGCTGACCACTCCGGCGGTGACCGAGGGCTCGGCGTTCGAGATGAGGCCGCCGAAGGGGTTGCCGATCGCGACCGTCCATTCCCCGATCATGAGGTCGGCGGCGGTGCCGAGCGGGGCCACGGGGAGGTCGGTGGCGCCGTCCAGGGCGAGCACGGCGATGTCGCTCGCCGGATCGGAACCGACCAGGCGGGCGTCGAAGTCGCGGGCGTCGGGGAGGGTGACCAGGATCTGTGTCGCTCCCTCCACGACGTGGTGGTTGGTGAGGACGGTCCCCCTTCCGTCGACGATGAATCCCGAACCCAGGCCCTGGGTCTCGCGGAAGGGAAGGAAGTAGTCGTCGAAGAAGCTCCGCCGGCGGACGCGCTCGCGCCTCCGCACCGAGATGGTGACCACCGCAGGGGCCACCGTTCGGGCTGCGCGCACGATGGCGGTGGTGCGGCTCTGCGCGATGGATTCCTGGGGCGCGGGGGCGGCGGTGAAGCTCGGCGGCAGGATCGTGGCGGAGACCGGCTGGTCGGCCGAGGGCGGGGTTCCGGCGCCGAGAGCCTCGGTGCCCCGGGGGACGACTTCGCACCCGGAAAAAGCGAAGATACCGATCGGTCCAGCCAGAAATGTAAACATAACATTACACAATGTAATGTTTGGTTTACACATCGGTGTACTCCACCCGAGTCAGAAAAAGTCCCCCTGGCGGCGCGGGCGGTGATGTTATCAGGGCACTGTCTCCTTCGTCTCCTCGCAGCAGCAGGGCCATGTCCGCCGCCTTCCGGCGGTCCAGGGCGATGTCCACCATCGTCCCCACCAAATATCGCACCATTCGGTGGAGAAAGCGGTTGGCGGAGATCTCGAAGACGGCGCCGAGGTCGTCCCAGGGAAGCCATCGGGCCCGGGCAACGCGACAGGTGTACCCCCGATGGGGCTGGCCGGCCTTGGCAAAGGCGCGGAACTCGTGCTCGCCGGTCAGATGCGCCGCCGCACGGACGGCGGCCTCCAGATCGAGAGGCCGGCAGAGGGGCCAGCACCAGCGGCGGTGGAAGGGGGAGGCGGCGTGGGCGGCCGTCCCCACGCGGTAGGCGTAGCTGCGCTCGACGGCTTCGCGCCTGGGATGAAAACCGTCCGACACCGCCTCGATGTCCTGCACCCAGATCGAGCCGGCAAGCAGCGCGTTGAGTGAGCGGGCCAGGGCGTGGGCGGTCCACCGCGCGGGCATGGTCACTGCGGCCACCTGGCCTGTGGCGTGGACTCCGGTGTCGGTGCGTCCCGAGCCCAGGACCGTGCGGTGCTCGCCGGTCAGTTGCCTGACCGCGTTTTCGATCTCGCCCTGGACGGTCGGTTTTCCGGGCTGCACCTGCCATCCCCGGAAGGCGGAACCATCGTAGTGCAGGGTCAGTTTGAAGCGGGTCTCTCGGTCGCCCATTCTCCCGCCAAGGCATGCCGCCTTGTCGCCGAAGTGCCGAAAAGAAAAGCTACCCAAGCGGCGAAGGAATGTGAACCGGTTGATGCGAGCGGCTACCTTTCGTCCGGCCCGCAACCCGATCAGTTTTGGCCCCCGACGGTATCACTGATTGCTACCGGAGAAGCATCGAACGTGACAGACACGACCTTCAACCTGGTTCCCCTCCTGGCCAAGGTGGTGGCCGGCGGCGACCTGACCGCCGATGAGGCCGCCCGGGCCTTCGGCCACATCGTTTCAGGCCACGAATCGCCGGTACGGACCGGTGGCCTCCTCGCAGCGCTGCAGACCAAGGGGCTGGCGCCTTCCGAGGTGGCAGGCGGGGTCGAGGCGCTCCGCGGGGCGATGATCCCGGTGGCGGCGCCCGACCCGGACGCGATCATCGACACCTGCGGGACGGGGGGCGGGACCGTCTCGACCTTCAACATCTCCACGGCGGCGGCGCTGGTTGTGGCGGCGGCAGGCGTCCCGGTCGCGAAGCACGGGAACCGGTCCTTCACCTCGAAGTGCGGAAGCGCCGATGTGCTCGAGGCGCTGGGAGTCTCGATCGACCTCACGCCCGAGGGCATGGGCGAAGTCCTCCGCGAGGCGGGGATCGTCTTCATGTTCGCGCCGCTGCTGCACCCGGCGATGCGCCATGTGGTGCCCGTCCGGCGCGATCTGGGGATCACCACGATCATGAACCTCCTGGGGCCGCTCACGAACCCCGCGCGGGCGCGCAGGCAGGTCGTCGGCGTGGCGGACCCTGCCTTCCTCGAACTGGTGGTCCGGGCGCTCACCGAACTGCGCCACGAACGAGCCCTGGTGGTCCACGGAGAACCGGGGCTGGACGAACTCAGTCCGTGCGGACCCACTCATGTTGCCGAACTGCGCGCCGGACGAGTGTCGACCTACCAGGTAGCGCCCGAGGATCTCGGTCTCGAGGCTGTCGCACCGGAAGCGCTGGCCGGGGGTGAACCCGAGGAGAATGCCGCGGTGGTCCGTGCCGTCGTCGGCGGGGCGGAATTGGGTGCCCCCCGGACGGCTGTGCTCATCAATGCTGCCGCGGCCTTCTACGTGGCCGGCCGCGCGGACTCGCTTGCAGAAGGAGTCGCCGCCGCGGCCCGTGCGATCGATTCGGGGGCCGCGGCGGCGACGCTGGAGAAGCTCGTCGGCGCCAGCCGGCGGGCAGCCGGGGCGGTGGGCTAGCTACCCGTCCCTAGTGAACCCTGCCCTGGGCAGGTGTCTTGGAGGAGGCGTCTGGCCGCCGCGCGACGCGGGGCGCCATCGGGCTCTCGCGCCTGGCCGGGGCGGCGCGGCGGTCTTCCTGCCGGCGCCCCGCGATCACGATCCTGGTGTGTGTGCCGGTCTGGTGGCCGACTGCGAACATCGTCCTCATCTTCCTCCCCCTTTTGTGACTGCGAACGTCTGATTGCTGCGGTTGTCTAGTAGTTGCGGATGAGTCCGACCACCACGCCCTGAATCCGGACGTCGGCGGCGTCTTCCATGATCGGTTCCATGCTCTCGTTGGCCGGCTGCAGTCGAACGCGGCCTCCGGACTCGCGGTAGAGCTTCTTGACCGTTGCGGCTTCGTCTCGAACCAGCGCGACCACCGTTTCGCCGTCGTGCGCGGTCTGCCGCTCGCGAACCACGATATGATCGCCGTCTCGGATGTGTTCGTCGATCATCGAGTCGCCTTCGACGCGGAGCGCATAGTGGTTGAAGCGCTTCGGCACCATGTCGCTGGGAACGGTGAGCGTTTCGTTGTCCTGGATGGCTTCGATCGGCATGCCGGCCGCCACCGTGCCCAGGAGGGGGAGCGCGACCGACGGCTCGGTTTCGAAGGCGATCTCGACCGAACGGCTGCCGCGATACGACTTCCGGATGTATCCCTTGGCCTCCAGATTGGTCAGGTGCTCGTGGACCGTCGCCAATGAGGTGTAGCCCAGCGCCTTGCAGATCTCTTCGAAGCTGGGCGAGTAGCCGTGCTCGTTGATGAAGTCCTTGAGATAATCGAGGATTCGCTTCTGTTTCTTGGTCAGGGCCATCGTCGATCTCCGTTCTGCCGATTGCGGGCGGGACGCGTGAGGCGGGCGTCCGGGCCGCGGGGGCGAGCCATAGCCATACCGAATATTCTCCGAACAACAGTAACCGAAAATTGACCGAAGAGCAAGTGCGCGTGGTCGGGCGAGCCGCCGGGGGCGGGCGGACCGGAATCCTCGATCGCATCGTGGAGACCAAGAGGAACGAGATCCGGGCGCTGGGCCGGGCGCGCCAAGACCTGCGGCGGGCGGCCGACGACGCGCCGCCGGCGCAGGAGGCGCTGGGGCCGCTGAGGGCCAGTGCAAACGTCGGCGTGTTTGCCGAGGTCAAGCGGCGTTCGCCGGGCGCGGGCGACATCGACCCGGGGCTCGATCCGGTCGAGCTCTCCGGGAGGTACGAGACAGCTGGAGCGGCCGCAGTGAGCGTGCTCACCGACGGACCGTGGTTCGGCGGCTCGCTGGACGACCTGCGGGTTGTCCGCGAGGCGCGCACGATTCCGGTGCTTCGCAAGGACTTCGTGATCGATCCGCTGCAGGTGTACGAGGGACGGGCCGCCGGCGCCGACCTGGTGCTGCTGATCGTGCGCATCCTCGACCCGGTGCTGCTGGCCGATCTGCGGGCCATGATCCACGGCCTCGGCATGACCGCGCTCGTGGAGGCGCACGACGAGTGGGAGGTGGAGGCGGCGCTCGAGGGTGGGGCCGCGCTGGTGGGCGTCAACAACCGTGACCTGACCGTGTTCGAGACCGATCTGGCGGTGACCGAGCGACTCGCGCCGTATCTGCCGGGCGAGGTGGCGCTCATCTCCGAGAGCGGGATCGTCGGCGCGGACGACGTGGCGCGGGTGGCGGCCGCGGGGGCCGACGCCGTGCTGGTCGGGGAGGCGCTGGTGCGGAGCGGGGATCCGGGGCGGCTGTTGGCCGGGATGGCGGCCGTGCCGCGTGTGGAGGGGCGGAGGGGATGACGACAGTGCGAGCCAAGGTGTGCGGGGTGATGACCACGCGCGACGCGGAGATCGTGAACGTGGCGGGGGCGGATTACATGGGGGTGATCCTCTCGCCGGGATTCTCGCGGAGCGTGGCGCACGTGCGGGCCCGGGAGATCTACGGTGCGTGCCGGGCGCTGCGGGTCGGGGTCTTCGTCGATGCGGAAGCCGGGCACGTCGCCGCAGTGGCGCGCGAGATGGGGCTCGATGTGGTCCAGCTTTCGGGGGGCGAGTCTCCCGCAGGCGCCGCCGCAGTCCGGGACGCGGGGTCGTGGATCGTGTGGAAGACCGTGCACGCACGGCCGGGCTTTTCAATCGCTGAATCGGCCGGCCCTTATGCGGAGGTCGCCGACGGGGTTCTCCTCGATGCCTGGGATCCGGCGCGCCCGGGAGGAACCGGCCGCGCCTTCGCCTGGGACGGCGTGGGGAAGGAGGTGCGCGAGGCCATCGGTTCGGCGAGCTTCATTGCCGCCGGTGGGATGACCCCCGAAAACGCCGGCGCGGCCATTGCGGCGCTCTTGCCCGATGTGCTGGACGTGAGTTCGGGGGTGGAATCGACACACGGCGCCAAGGACCCGGTGCGGACGCGAGCCTTCGTGGAGGTGGTCCGCCGGGCGGGCGCGGGAGAATCACGTTGACTGATGCGACCGTTGAGACGGGGCGTTTCGGCCCCTTCGGCGGACGGTACGTTCCCGAGACCCTGGTCCCGGCGCTGGACGAGCTCGCGGCGGCGTATGCGGAAGCGTGCGGCGATCCGGGCTTTGTGGCGGAGGTCGACGCCCTCGCGGCGGATTACATCGGCCGGCCCACGCCGCTCTACCGCGCGCGGCGCTTCGAGGCCGAGGCAGGTGTGGCCCCGGTCTACCTCAAGCGTGAAGACCTGAACCACACCGGCGCCCACAAGATCAACAACACGGTGGGGCAGGCGCTGCTCGCGAAGCGGATGGGCAAGCCGCGGATCATCGCCGAGACCGGAGCGGGTCAGCACGGCGTGGCGACGGCGACCGCCTGCGCGCTCTTCGACATGGAGTGCGTGGTGTACATGGGCACCGAGGATGTGGTGCGGCAGTCGCTCAACGTCTACCGCATGGAGCTGCTCGGCGCCGAGGTGCGGCCCGTCGATTCCGGAACGCGCACGCTGAAGGACGCCACCAACGAGGCGCTGCGCGACTGGGTGACCAATGTGGCCGACACGCACTACATCATCGGGTCGGTGGTGGGACCGCATCCGTTCCCGCTGATCGTGCGCGATTTCCAGGCCGTGATCGGGCGCGAGGCGCGTCGGCAGATTCTCGAAGTGGAGGGGCGGCTTCCGGCGACGGTGGTGGCGTGCGTGGGCGGCGGCTCGAATGCGATGGGGATGTTCCACGCCTTTGCCAGGGATGACGGGGTCGCGCTTGTCGGAGTCGAGGCGGCGGGCGAGGGGCTCGGGAGCGGGCGCACGTCGGCGTCGCTGAGCGAGGGACGGCCGGGGGTGTTGCACGGGTCGCTGAGCTACCTGCTCCAGGACGCGGACGGGCAGGTTGCGTCGGCGCACTCGGTGGCGGCGGGGTTGGACTATCCGGGTGTGGGTCCCGAGCACTCGCACTTCAAGGACGCCGGGCGCGCGCGCTATGTGAGCGTCGGGGACGGGGCCGCCGAGGCGGCGTTCCGGGCGCTCCCCGGGCTGGAGGGGATCATCCCCGCGCTGGAGACGGCCCACGCGCTGGCGTGGGTGGCCGAGGCGGGGCGGCGGGGCGAGATCGAGGCACCGGTGGCGATCTGCCTGAGCGGGCGGGGGGACAAGGACGTGGTGCATGTGGCGGGGCTGGGTGGGGGGGAAGCCGGGGGGAATTCGGAGGCGGGGTCGTGACGGGCGGAGGTGTGGTGGGCGCGGGTGCCCGGGGGCGGATTTCGGCGCGTTTTGCGGTGTTGGCGGCCGAGGGGCGGGCGGGATTCGTCCCGTACGTGACGGCGGGCTATCCGACGCTGGACCACACGCGCGCGCTCGTGGCGGGGTTGGCGGAGGTGGGGGCTGACGTGATCGAGCTGGGCATTCCCTTCAGCGACCCCATGGCGGACGGTCCGACGATCCAGCGGTCCAGCCAGGGTGCACTCGACGCGGGCACCACGGTCGGCGACGTCTTCGATGTGCTGGCGGGGCTGCGCCGGCACAGCGAGGTCCCGGTGGTGCTGTTCTCGTACCTGAACCCGGTGGTTTCGCGCGGGGCAGGGACATTCATCCGGGAGGCCGTCGACGCAGGGGCCGACGGGATTCTGCCGCTTGATCTGCCTCTGGGCGCGGACCCGGAGCTCGAGGCGCGGCTGGCGGAGTCTCCGCTCGACCTGGTCCGGCTCATCGCGCCGACCACCTACCCGGACCGCATCCGGGAGATCGCGCGCGCCAGCCAGGGGTTTGTCTACTACATCGCGCGAACGGGGGTGACCGGCGCCCGCGGCGAGTTGCGTGACGAGTTGGCGCGGGAGGCGGGGGCGGTTCGCATGGCATCGCCCTGTCCCGTGGCGGTTGGGTTCGGGGTCTCGACGGCCGGGCATGCGCGGGCAGTCGGCGCGGCGGCGGACGCGGTGGTGGTCGGCAGCGCTCTGGTGGACCGCCTGGACAGCGGGGGTGTGGAAGGCGCGCTCGAGCTGGCAAGGGAGCTGCGGGCCTCGCTGAACGAGGTGCGGCCGGGTTAGCAGCCCGCCCGGCCTAGCCGCCGAGGCGCTCCATCAGGGAAGGGTCGGGCGTCACGAACAGCGTCTGCACCCGGTCGGGGATCACGGCTCCCGGTACTGAGCCGCGCGGCTTGCGCACCCACTTGCGGCGAGTCCAGTCGACCGGCACCTGACCCGAGCCACGCGCGCCGGAGTGGTTGGCGGCCAGGATCGCTGCCTCCTCCAGATCGGCGGCGGGAGGCCGCTCCGGGCGGGACCACCGCATGATCACATGGGCGCCGGCCGTGTGGCGCGCGTGGAGCCAGACGTCGTCGGGGCGCGAGTGGTGGAAGGTGAGGGCGTCGTTTCGCCGCGCGCCCCGGCCCACCCGCAACTCGATCCCTCCCGAGCTGGTGAAGCGCCGGTAGGGCAGGGGTGGGGGTTCGCTGCCGGGCCGGGAAGGACGCCCCCTGGGCGAAGGAGGCGGCAGTGTGGGGAGGAGGGCCTCCACCTCTCCGGGCGAGAGGTCTCCGGCGGCGTGGCGCGCCTGCAGTGCCGAGATGTGCGCCATTTCCTCCTCCACACGACCGATCCGCGCGGGAAGGGCTTCGGCTGCGCGCTCCAGGCGAGCCGCACGGTGGAACAGGGCGTTTGCATGCTCCTGTGGGCGGACCCCGGGATCGATCTCGAAGGTGCGCTGCACGCCGTCGAAACCGGTCAACGACACCTTCCTGGACCCCGGCTCGATCAGGTGCAGGGAGGAGAGGATCAACGCGGCGTCCTCGCGGAGCTCGGCAGCCGGCGCGGTCTTCTCCAGCTGGGCGCGGAGATTCTTCAGCTTCCTGGCCAGGCGACGGGACTGGCCTGCGAGGTGACGGGCGATCTGTCCATGCGGTGCCACAGGGCCGGGCTGCGACGCGGCGCGTACCTGCTGCATCGCCTCCAGGAGGCTGGTGGCCGGCTCGGCATCGGCATCGGCCAAGGGCCACGGGTAGGGCTGCGGGCCCGAGGGCCGCTGGAGGATGCAAGGGGCGGCATCGCGCCCTTCGGCCAGGACCTGCCAACGGCGGAAGCCCTCGTCCGGATCAGGCGCATCGAGCAGGTATGCGACGTTCAGCCCCGACAGGTACTCGACGCGAGGGAGCAGCGCCGAGCGCGCCTCTCGCGGCTCGACGCCCTCCACCAGACTGCGCCATTCGGCCGCATCGACCGGCTGCCGGGTTCGGGTCCCGCTGCCGCCACCCGGCGGCGCCCACGGCTGGCCGATGGAGTGAGGACGGGACCGGACCGCGCGCAGACGCTTGCGGACCCGCAGCTCCGGGCCGTCCGCGAAGATGGCGTTCCAGCGATTGGTGGCCAGCTCCACGACCAGCGCCGGGTTCGGCTTCCTTCCCCGCACCCGCCGGAAGCGCATCACGATCACGCGCTCGTCCCGCACCGCCTCGACCTCGGCGAGCACCGCGGGAAGCGGTTCGGCGTCCTGTTCCGGCTCCGTTGGCGGCCCCAGCACGACCACCGCCCGGCCGGGTGACAGATCGACCTCCAGCGTCGCGTCGCGGAAGTGCACCAGAGCCACCGCCTCCTCCCGGCGAAAGCACACGGCCCGCGCCCGGGCCCCCTTCAGCCGCGCCCTCAGTTCGGTGGCGACGGCCCGCGCGAGACAGGGATCCCAGATCACGCGCGCCCTGCTGCTATCTTTTGGTTTCGCATCGCCCGAATCGAAAGGGTGTAGGAGGATGCCCGACAGGTTGCACCCCGTCGTCGCCGCGGCTGCCAGCGGGAAACTGCCGGAATGGGCCGTCGCGGGCGAGGACCGCCGGGCCCACATGGCCAGGGTCGCCGCTCTCCTGGAATCCTGGTGCCGGAACCTGTGTCCTGGGAAGGGGCGGATCGTGACGTGGCGGGCGGCGGGATTTCTGCACGACGCGCTTCGCGACGCCCCGCCCGGCGAACTCGCGCCATTCCTGCCGGAGCGGTTTCTCTCGCTCCCCGGGTCGGCGTATCACGGGCCGGCCGCCGCGGCGCGCCTCGAGGACGAGGGAGTGGACGACCTGGAATTGCTCGATGCCATACGCTGGCACACGCTCGGGTCGCCGCGTTTCGGTGCACTTGGCAAGGCCCTGGTGGCGGCCGATGCCCTCGAACCCGGGCGCACGCACCGTCCCGCCTGGCGCCGCCAACTGCGCGAACGGGCACCTGACGATCTGACCGGTGTAGTCACCGAGATCGTGGCGAGTCGGATTGATTACCTTTTACGCGTACGGAGCCCCGTGCACCCGCGAACCCTCGGGTTCTGGAACTCTCTGGTCAACGGAACGTGATGCGCGGCATTCTGAGGGTGACACTCTTCCTGGTTGTGGCCGCGGCAGCCGTCGTACTGGTGGGCTCGGGAGTGGGCCAATGGATCCCGGAGGAACGCGCGCCAGAGGACGCATCGCTGCTTTCCCTGGGGGAGGATCGGATCACCGTCGACGTGCGGAATGCGGCCGGCATCGAAGGGTTGGCGCGCAGCGCGACGGATCACCTCAGGGGGGCCGGCTTCGACGTGGTCAGCCTGGGCAACGCCCGGACCTTCGGGAACGACACCACGGTGGTGATCGATCGAGTCGGAGAGACCGCCAGGGCGGCCGAGGTGGCGCGGGCCCTGGGAGTCGCCCGCGTGACGAGCCAGCCGGATTCGAACCTTTTCGTGGATGTGACCGTACGTCTGGGTTCGGATTGGTCGACTCCGGAGGCTGACGAAGAGACCGCCTGGGTGCCGCTAATCGATTGGTTGCGCACCCTGGGACAGGGGCGTTAGCGAAGAGGGTGGACTGCTAGGCATGGCGAGAAAGAGCGGGGCCAGGGGCCGCCGGAACACTGCGTCCGAGGAACCGAAGAGCCAGGGCAAGGGGTCCGAGACGCCGGAGAATGACGAGGGCAACCCGGGCGGCGCCGGCGAATGGATCAAGTCCATTGTCATCGCCGTCGTGATCTTCCTGGTCATCCGCTTTTTTCTCTTCCAGACGTTCGTAATCACCTCGGGCTCAATGGAGAACACGCTGCTGGTGGGCGATTTTCTGATCGTCAACCGGGCGGCGATGGGGTCTCACGTGCCGCTGACCGACCTGCGCATACCCGGGTATTCGGAGCCCCGGCGGGGGGACATCCTGGTCTTCGATCCTCCGCACGAGGACACGCTCATCCTCGTGAAGCGACTCGTGGGGATGCCGGGCGACACTCTCGAAATGCGGGACAAGGTGCTGTACCTGAACGGCGAAGCCCGGGACGAGCCCTACGTCGTCCGGACGAATCAGCCCGACTACTCGGCGCCGGACATGCGCTGGCAGCTTGAGGTCCTGCTGGGAGGGCCCCGCGACGACTACCGTCCGTCGCGCGACACCTGGGGACCGCTCGTGATTCCGCCGGACCGCTATTTCATGCTCGGGGACAACCGCGACACCAGTCTCGACGGGCGCACCTGGGGGCTGCTGGAAGCGTGGCGCTTCGAGGGACGCGCGGTTGCGATCTACTTTTCCTACAACCGCGGCTCGTTTCTGCCCTTTCCCTGGCTCAGGGAAGTTCGCTGGGGCCGGATCGGCGACCGCCTTCGCTGACTTCCGTAACGGCTCGCGCGCAGCTGGCCGCACGCCGCATCGATGTCCCGGCCGCGGGGTTCGCGTATGGCCGCGGGCACGCCGCCTGCTTCAAGTCCGTCGCGGAAATCGTTGACCCGCTTGCGCAGGCTGGGCTTCCAGTCCACATAGGGGATCGGGTTGAAGGGGATCAGGTTCACGAAGGCATGCACCCGCCTCGCCAAGCCGGTCAGCGGCGCCAGGAGAGCGAGATCGTCGTTCACGCCTCGGATCATGGTGTACTCGAAGGTGATCCGGCGGCCGCCCTTCCGGTTGAACGCCTCCAGGGCCTTCATCAGCTGATCCAGGGGATAGCGCTTTTCGAGAGGGATCAACTCCGCCCGGAGCTCCGACACCGGGGCGTGCAGCGACAGTGCGAGACGAAACTGCTCCCGCCGCCGCGCCAGCGCCTCGATGCCGGGGATCACCCCGACGGTGGACACGGTGATTCGCCGGGCTCCGAGCCCATGGCCGCCGTTAAGGATCGAAAGGGTGGGGAAGACGGCCTTGCGGTTGGCGAGGGGCTCGCCCATCCCCATGAACACGACGTTCGTCACCGAGCCGCGGTCGTTTTCGCGCGCCCAGCGCACCGAGGCCCGGTACTGGCCCACGATCTCCGCCGGCGAGAGCTGGCGTCCGAAGCCGGACCAGCCGGTCGCGCAGAACTTGCACCGCAACGCACACCCGGCCTGGGAGGAGATGCAGAGGGTGAGCCGGTCACGCGACGGGATCAGAACGCTCTCGACGACCTCACCGCCGCGCAGCTTCCACAGGTGCTTCGCGGTGCCGTCCCGCGAGAGCGACACCGTGTCGGTCTCAGGCTCGTCGAATCGGAATGCCGCTGCCAGGGCGGCGCGCTCCCGCGCGGGGAGATTCGTCATGTCCGCGAAGGACTGCGCCGTACTCGCGAAGAGCCACTCCCGGACCTGCTTCGCCCGGTAGCGGGGCTGGCCGCGGGCCTCGAAATGGGCGTCGAGGGCCTCACCCAGTTCGCCTGGCGGCATCCCCAGCAGGTTCGGTTGCTCGGAGGTCATGGCGTTGACGAAGCCTCTGTGATTAATGGGGGGAAGGGTGGGGCCGTCAGCGAAGGGGGCCGGAAGCCGGTTCCGCCGCGTTGCTTGAACGCCCCTTGAAGCAGGGATTAAGTTTACCGCGAGTATACGTCCGGCGCCGCCTCCAGCAATCCGCAGTGGAACCTCCGCGTGGCACCGTCGGCCGGGAATCCCGTGGTCCACCGGAGACGGATTTGTGTCGACAGTCGTAACGAATGCCACAACGATGCGCTCAACTGGAGCGGGCATGGTCACCCTGGAGCTGGCGGAGCAGGAGGTCCGGATCGCCGGCTGGGTGCATCGCAGAAGGGATCTGGGCGGACTGGTTTTTCTGGATGTGCGCGACCGGTCCGGGCTGCTGCAGGCCTCGGCGGGCCCCGGCTGGTCGTCGCCCGAGGCGATGGACGCCGTCCGCAGTCTTGGACCGGAGGACGTGATCGGGATTCGCGGCGTCGTCACGCCCCGCCCCGACGCCGCGCGCAACCCGGACATGGCGACGGGCGACGTCGAGGTGCAGATCACCGAGCTGGAGATCCTCAACAAGGCGCGCACGCCGGCCATCCCCGTCTACCTGCCGCCGGAAGAGGAACTTCCCTCCGAGAAGCTGCGGCTGCGCCACCGCGTCCTCGATCTGCGCCGCCACGACCTTCAGGCCCGGCTGGTGCTGCGGCACCGCCTCGTCCTGGCAGTGCGCAACTACTTCCATGAACAGGGCTTCGTCGAGATCGAGACACCGATGCTCACCAAGCCCACTCCCGAGGGCGCACGGGACTTCCTGGTCCCGAGCCGCGTCCATCCGGGGGAGTTCTTCGCGCTGCCCCAGAGTCCCCAGATCTACAAGCAGCTCCTGATGATCGCGGGGTTCGACCGCTACATGCAGATCGCCCGCTGCTTCAGGGACGAGGACCTGCGCGCGGACCGGCAGCCCGAGTTCACCCAGATCGATGTCGAGGCGTCGTTCGTCCAGCCGGACGACATCTACGGATGGTGCGAAGGTCTCATGGCGCGCCTGGCCGAGGTCGCCGGGATCGAAGCGGACACCCCGTTCCAGCGCCTGACCTACCGCGACGCCATGGAGCGGTTCGGCTGCGACCGTCCCGACCTCCGTTACGGCCTCGAAATCGGCGACTACAGCGACGTTCTCGGCGCCCTCGACTCCAACATCCTGCGCGGCGCCGTCGCAAAGGGGGGACGCATTCGCGGCCTCCACCTTGCCGGTGGCGCCCGTCTCTCGCGGAGGCAGATCGACGCGATTGAGCGTGCGGCCAAGGCGGAGGGCGCGCCCGGCCTCCTCTGGGCCAAGATCCAGGAAGACCGCGCCACGGGACCCCTCGGCCGGTTCTTCCGGGACGACACCCGCGCACTCCTCGGCCTCTCGCCCGGCGACCTCCTCCTCGCGGCTGCCGGCCCCGACCGCGTAACCTCCCCGGCCCTCGATGCCGCGCGGCGGGCCTCCATCAAGGCGCTGGAACTCCCCAAAACCACCGATTACGCATGGCTGTGGGTGACCGGCTTCCCGGTCTTCGAAGAGGGCCCGGACGGTACCATGGGCGCCAACCATCATCCCTTCGTCCAGCCTCACCCCGACGACATCCACCGTCTGGATTCCGACCCGCTCAGCGTGCGCGGCCTCGCCTACGACCTCGTCTACAACGGCACGGAGCTGGGCTCGGGGAGCGTGCGCGTCCACGACGCCGACCTCCAGGCGCGCCTGTTGGGCATGCTGGGTCTGAGCGAGGACGAGATCGCGACCAAGTTCGGGTTCCTTCTCGAAGCGCTACGGGCGGGCGCGCCGCCCCACGGGGGCATTGCGTTGGGAATGGACCGTCTTGCGGCCTGGCTTTCGGGCGGGACAAGCTTGAGGGACGTGATCGCGTTCCCGAAGACGACCGCGGCGCGGGCCCTGTACGAGGGCGCCCCCGGCCCGGTCAGCACGGCCGAGCTGGCCGCACTCGGGATTTCGGTTGGAGGAGCAGAATGACGAGCGGGACCATGGTCGAGCACCACCTGAGTGCGGAAGGCGCCGATCAGTTCATCCTTGCTGGGGTGGGCGACGAGAACTTTCGCGAATTGACCTCGCTCTTCGGGGTCCAGGTCGTGCTGCGCGGCGACTACGTCAGGCTCGCCGGCGCGCTCGAGTCGGTGGCGGACTCCGCCCGCGTCGTCGAGCACATGATCGAGCTGGCGCGCCTGGGCAAGGCGTTTCCGGCCTCCGACGTGGCCCGCTTCGCGGCCAGCCTCGAGGCTCGCGAGGGTCCCGACCTGCGCAGCGGCGACGAACGGCTGCAGATTTCGGTGCCGGGGTCGCGCCGGATCATCGCGCCGCGTTCCGAGGGACAGCGTCTCTACCTCCAGGCGATGGAGGACTCGGACATCGTGATCAGCATCGGGCCGGCGGGGACGGGGAAGACCTATCTGGCGGTCGCGCGCGCCGTGGATGAGCTTTTCAGGAAGCGGGTACGGCGGATCATCCTGGCGCGCCCGGCGGTCGAGGCCGGGGAAAACCTGGGCTTTCTGCCCGGCGACCTGCAGGAGAAGGTCGACCCGTACCTCCGGCCCCTGTACGACGCCCTCGAGGACATGATGCCCGCTGCGCGCGTGCGCCGCGGCATCGGGGACCGCACCATCGAGGTGGTCCCGCTCGCCTACATGCGCGGCAGGACCCTTTCGGACGCCTTCGTGATCCTCGACGAGGCGCAGAACGCCACCGCGGCCCAGATGAAGATGTTCCTGACCCGCATCGGCGTGAGTTCCCGGGTCGTGATCACCGGGGACAAGACGCAGGTCGACCTGCCCAGCTCCCAGGTCTCGGGGCTCATCCAGGTCGAGGAGATCCTCCGGGACATCGAGGGCATCGAGTTCGTCTACCTCGACGAGGGGGACGTGACGCGGCACCGCCTGGTGAAGGAGATCGTCCGGGCCTACGCCGTGGCGGATCAGCGCCGCGGGGGCACCCGGGACGATGCGAGGTAAGCGGCGCCGGCGCAGCATGCTGTCGGGAAGGCCGCGGCGGCTGTGGCCGGACGCGGCCGTGCATCACGGTGCGCGGGGGCTTCTCTTCCTCGGCCTGTCCATCGGGCTGGTGCTGCTCTATCCGTCGGACCCCTCCGTCTTCATCGGGAGGCATGAGGTCGGGACGGTTGCGGACCGTGACATCATCGCGGTTGCCGCCTTTGACGTCCCCAAGCCCTCTGACGAGCTCAGGGGCGAGAGGGAGGCCGCGGCGGGCAGGGTGATCCCCACCTTCAACTTCCAGGGCGGCGCCCGCGAATCGGCCTCGGCGGCGCTGACCGGCTTCTTCGCCGGCATCGATTCGGCGGCCGCGGTCAGCGGAGTGGCGGGGATCGGAAGCGTCCTTTCCGCCGCCGGGATCGAAGCGGTCGAGGAGCAGATCGAGGCCTTCGCCGACCCGGCCCGCGCCGCGGGAATACGGGAGAGTGCGGCGCAGGCGATCGACGGATTGACGGACCGGGGGATTATCGCGCCCGGCGCCGCCTCCGAGGTGACGACCGACTCGGTGCGCGTGGTGAGGCGGAATGCGGCGACCGTGGTGCCCCGCACCTCGGTGCTTTCGGGGCGCGAGTTCTATGAGACGTCCCTCGCGGATCTGGATCCCGGCGTCGAAACCGACCTTCTGCGCCTCATCCTCGCCCGCTACATGGTTCCCAGCCTGGTCCCCGACGCGGCGCGCAACGCGCGGGAGCGGGCAGCCGCGCGCGACTCCATTTCCGTGACGGCGGGGCGGGTGCTGCAGGGAGAGGCCATCGTTCGCGCGAACGACCAGGTGGGCCCGGCCGAGTTGCAGAAGCTGGACGCCTACAGGAACCACCTCCGGGCGGCGGGCATAGCGGTCGACGAGTCGAATGTGATCGGGGCGCTGGGCGGCCTGGTCCTCAACCTGATGATCCTGTCGATCTTCGGTGCGCTGCTCTTCTTCCACCGGCCCGACATCTTTCGCGAATTCCGCCATGTCCTGGCCCTCGCCGCCATCACTGCCCTCTACTTCACGGGCGCCCTCCTTGCGGCCCGGCTGGACTATCCGGGCGCTGCGCTCCCCTCCGTGTTCGTTGCGGTCGTGCTGGCGATCCTCTGGGACGGCCGGCTGGCCCTGATTTCCCTCCTGGTGCTCGCGGCGCTCACCGCGGCTCAGGAACCCTTCGCCTCGGTCGATATCTTCCTGGTCGCTCTCTCGGGCGGCGCGGCGGCGGCCCTGGCGGTGCGGGGCTTCCGGCGTCTGTCCCAGACCTGGGTCCTCATCGCGATCACCTTTGCCGCATATGCGATCGTTCTCGCCGCCGTGCAGCTGCGGGGTGCCGACTTCGACTTTCTCACCGCGCTCGGCTGGGCGCTTCTCGGGACCATCGCCTGGTCCATGCTCGCGATCGGCTTCCTCCCGGCCTTCGAGTGGCTGACGGGTCGCACGACCGACCAGAGCCTGATCAGCTGGGCCGACCCGAATCGGCCGCTCATCAAGCAGCTGGCCACGGAAGCCCCCGGCACCTACGCCCACACCATCCAGGTCGCCAACCTTGCCGAAGCGGGGGCGAACGACATCGGGGCCAACGCGGCCCTCTGCCGCGCGGGGGCCTACTATCACGATGTGGGCAAGATGGTGCACCCCGACCTGTTCATCGAAAACCAGAGCGGCGACAATCCCCACGACACGATGGCCCCCGAGGCTTCCGCGGGGGTGGTGCGGGGCCACGTCGTCGAAGGGGTCCGAATGGCGCGCAGGGAGAAGGTCCCCGAGGTGATCGTCGACTTCATCTCGGAGCACCACGGCGACCAGACCATCGGCTTCTTCCTGGACAAGGCGCGGGAGAACGCCCGGAAGGAAGGACGCGATCCGCCCGATCCTGCTCGATTCCGCTATCCCGGACCCCGTCCGAAGAGCCGCGAGACCGCGCTCGTCATGCTGGCCGACTCGGTGGAATCGGCGACCCGCGCGATGAAGGACCCCGATCGAACCAGGATCTCCCGCCTGATACAGGAGATCTTCGCGGCCAAGCTGGATCGCGGTCAGCTGGACAACGCGGCGCTCACCCTGAAGGACCTCACCCTCCTCAAGCGACGCTTCCTCAAGATCCTGGGCGGCATTCACCACCGCCGCATCGACTACCCCGGCACCCGGCACCTCACGGCGGCCCAGAGCGAAGGGCCCGGAGATCCTCGAGGCCCCGGCGATGCCGCCCAGGCGGCGACGGCGGAGGCGGAGGACGGGCGATGATCACGATTCACATCAACGTGCCTGACCGGTGCAGCGTCCCGAACGATCTCCTCGACCGGGCGCTGCGCGAGGCATGCCGGCGTGAGGGCGTGACCTCGGCGGAGCTGTCCGTCAGCTTCGTCACGGACGCGGAGATCGCGAGCCTCCACGCACGCTACCTCGGCCGCGACCGGGTCACCGACGTGCTCTCGTTCGCCCTCCACGGCGACGGCGAAGACCCGCTCGGCGACGTCTACGTCGGGCACGCGCAGGCACTGCGGCAGGCGGCCGAAGCGGGGGTGCCGCCCGAGGAGGAGCTCACGCGACTGGCCGTTCACGGCGCGCTGCACGTGCTGGGCTACGACCACCCGGAAGGGCCCGAGCGCTTCGCTAGTGAAATGTTTCACAAGCAGGAAGACGCCCTGCGCAGGGCGGTGTGCGAATGAGCGCCGAAAAGCCCCTGATGGGCGTCGACCCGATCCGGCAGGAGGAGCTGAGAGCACTGGCCCAGGAGGAGCACATCGAGCTCCCGGACTGGGTTGCCGAGATGCATCCCTCGGACATCGCCGACTTCGTGGCCTCGGTGCCGTCCGAGTCGATGCAGCTGGAAGTGCTCGCGGCCCTGCCCGACGAGGTTGCCTCGGAAACCCTGGCCGAGATGGAGGAGTACGAGGATCGCGCCGAACTCCTCTCGGCCCTCGACGACAAGCGGGGTGCGGCCCTCCTGCAGGAACTGGCGGACGACGACGCCGCGGACCTGCTCGGCGAGATGGAGCCCGACGACCGCGACCGCATGCTCGCGGCCCTGCCCAGGTCGGAGGCGGTCGAGATCCGCGACCTGCTCCGCTACGACGAGGAAACCGCCGGCGGGCTGATGACGACCGCCCTGGTGTCGGTCGCCGCCGAGTCGAGCGCAGACGATGCCATCGCCGAGATCCGCAGGCAGGGGCGCGAGGTGGAGGACTTCTACTCCGTCTTCGTCGTGGACGACAGGAACCGGCTGCGCGGCACTGTGCCCCTGGCCGACCTCATCCTCGCCGATCCCCAGGCCCCGGTCGAATCGCTGGTCGAGCCCATCTCGGCGGTCACCACCCCCGACACGGACCAGGAGGAAGTGGGAAGGATCATGGGGCGGTACAACCTCGTCAGCATGCCGGTCGTGGCCCAGGACGGCGTCCTGCTCGGCCAGATCACCTTCGACGACGTGATCGACGTGATCGAGGCCGAGACCACCGAGGACATCCTCAAGCTGGCCGGCGTGTCCGACGAGGAGGAACTCCAGGCCGGGTGGCTCGACTCCGTTCGGTCGCGGCTCCCGTGGCTGACGCTGAACCTGGTGACGGCCGGACTGGCCGCGATGGTCATTCTCCGTTTCGAAGGCCTCGTGGCCCAGTTCGCCTTCCTCGCCTTCCTCATGCCCGTGATCGCCGCACTGGGCGGCAATACCGGGACCCAGGCGCTCGCGGTCACGATCCGCCGGATCGCGGTCGGTGACGGACTGGGCGCTCATCACTTCCCGGCGGTCGGAAAGGAGTTGCTGGTCGGGCTCGTCAACGGCCTCGTCCTCGGCGCGCTCTTCGCCGTGTTCGCCTACCTGTGGTGGGGCGGCGATCCGCGCATCGGGGTGGTCGTGCTCCTGGCCATGTGGGCCAACATCATCGTGGCGGGCTTCGCCGGCGCGCTGATCCCCACCGTCCTAGACCGCCTCGGGGTCGACCCCGCGGTCGCGTCATCCGTCTTCGTCCACACCCTTACGGACCTGGTGGGATTCGTCATGGTCCTCAGTCTCGCCAGCGCCCTGTTGCAATGAGCCCCGGCCGCCCCACGCGCGAGGAGCGCAACCGGCGGCTCGCGGCCGACTTCCGGCGCGGTAAGCGGCCGGCCCTCGCCCGCGCCATCTCGATGGTCGAGGCATCGCACCCCGCGGTCGCGGATCTCCTCGCAGACCTTCTCCTGGTCGAGCCACACGCGCGCCGGATCGGCATCACGGGCCCTCCCGGCGCGGGCAAGTCCAGCCTGGCCACCCTGCTCGCGAAGCTGCTCCGCGACCGCGGCGAAGACGTCGCGATCGTGGCGGTCGATCCCACCTCGCCCTTCTCCGGCGGCGCGCTCCTCGGCGACCGCATCCGCATGAACGAACTTTCGGTCGACCCGGGCATCTTCATCCGCTCGATGGCCACCCGGGGTTCGCTCGGCGGCCTCGCCGCCACCACCCGCGAGGTGATCGACCTCCTCGACGCCTTCGGCTTCGCCAACATCATCGTCGAGACGGTCGGCGTGGGGCAGACGCAGTTCGAGATCCAGGCCGCGACCGATTCCACCGTCGTCGTGCTCGTCCCGGAGTCCGGCGACGGCATCCAGGCGATGAAGGCGGGCCTCATGGAGATCGCCGACGTGTTCGCGGTCAACAAGGCCGACCGCATCGGCGCGGATCGCATGGTGCGCGAGATTGGGCAGGCGCTGATGCTCAGGGCGGGCCGGGCGTCGCACGATGTGCCCGCGCACCACGGGGTGGATCTGTCGGCGGTAGGAGCGTCGACCTTGGCGGAGACCGGCAAGACCTCCACCGGGGATCCGTCCGGCCACCCGGCGCGCCTGCGTGAAACCGCCCCCTCACACTGGGAGATTCCGGTGCTCAAGACCTCTGCGGGCCGCGGCGAGGGCATCGACGAACTCCTCGAGGCCATCCTCGCGCACGGCCGCCACCTGACCGATTCCGGGACGCTTGAGGCGCGGCGCACCGAACGCGCCCGGGGACGCATTCGCGACGTCGTCGAACGCCGCCTACGCCACCGCGCGGACCGTTTCTTCGCCTCGGATCCGGACCTCGCAAGTTGGGTAGAAGCCGTAAGGGCCGGCCGCGCGACCGCGTACGGCGTGGCGGATCGCATCATTCCCGCCATATTAGGAACAGGGCCGGAGGGCTTGGGCAGCCCACCGGACGGCGATGCCGGTCAGGAGAACAGCTGACATGTCGACGACCGAACCAGGATTGCGCGACCGAGTCGCTCTCATCGAGGAGATCGAGCGGCGGCAGCGGGAGATCGAGCGGCTGAACGCCGAACTCGCCGCCTGGGAGGCCACCAGCGAGGGGACGCCGAAGCGCCTGCCGTCCTTCACCTCCATATCCGGCAACGAGATCGAGCCCCTCTACACCCCCGAGCACCTCTCGGGGAGTTACGTGGACAAGCTCGGCGTACCCGGCGGCTTCCCCTACACGCGCGGGCCCTACGCCACCATGTACCGCACGCGGCTGTGGACCATGCGCCAGTTCGCGGGGTTCGCCACCGCCGAGGAGACCAACGAGCGCTACAAGTATCTGCTGGCCAACGGGCAGACCGGGCTTTCCGTCGCCTTCGACTTCCCGACCCTGATGGGATACGACGGCGACCATCCCCGCTCGCTGGGCGAAGTGGGCGTCTGCGGGGTGGCCATCTCGTCGCTGGCCGACATGGAAACCCTCTTCCACGAGATCCCGCTCGACCGGGTCTCGGTCTCGATGACGATCAACGGCCCGGCGATCATCCTCTTCTGCTTCTACGTAGCGGCGGCCGAGCGCCAGGGGATCTCGCCGGGCCAGCTCCGCGGCACTGTGCAAAACGACATCCTCAAGGAGTATCAGGCGCAGCACGCGTGGGTCTTCCCCCCGGAACCGGCGCTGCGCCTCATTCTGGACATGTTCGAGTGGTGCTCCGACAACGCGCGCCGCTACAACCCGATCTCGATCTCCGGCTACCACATCCGCGAGGCCGGGGCGACCGCCGGCCAGGAGCTCGCGTTCACCCTCGCCAACGGCTTCGAGTACGTGCGCCGCGGGATCGAGCGCGGGCTCGACGTGGACGCCTTCGCGCCGCGCCTGTCGTTCTTCTTCGACGTCCACAACGACTTCTTCGAGGAGGTCGCCAAGTTCCGCGCCGCGCGGCGGATCTGGGCGCGCCGCCTGCGCGACGAGTTCGGCGCCCGCAACCCGCAGTCGTGGAGGCTCCGCACCCACGCCCAGACCGCGGGCGTCACCCTGACCGCGCAGCAGCCCGAAAACAACATCGTGCGTGTCGCCTACCAGGCGCTCGCCGCGGTCCTCGGGGGCACCCAGTCGCTTCACACCAACTCGATGGACGAGACACTGGCGCTGCCGACGGAGAAGTCGGTGACCATCGCGCTCCGGACGCAGCAGATCCTGGCCTGCGAGAGCGGCGTGCCCAACACGATCGACCCGTTGGCGGGCTCGTACTACGTCGAGTCGCTCACCGACCAGCTCGAGGCCGAGGCCGAGGAGATGTTCGAGCGCATCGAGGGGCAGGGCGGGGTGGTGCCCGGCATCGAGAACGGGTGGTTCCAGCGCGAGATCGCGAACTCGGCCGCGCGCCAGCAGGCCGAGATCGAGGCCGGGCTGAGGACGGTCGTCGGCGTCAACGCGTTCACCGACGGGTCGGACGAGATCGAGATCGACACCCTGCAGATCGATCCCGAGGTGGAGGCAAAACACCGCGCCAAGATGGCGAAACTCCGCGCCGAGCGGGACGACGAGCGGGTCAACTCGACGCTGGCCAGCCTCCGCGCCGCGGCCGCCGGCGGGGCCAACACGGTCCCGTACATCCTCGACTGCGCCCGTGCCTACTGTACGCTCTACGAGATCAGGGCCGCCATGGAAGACGTCTTCGGCGCCTACAGGGAGCCGGTGTTCTTCTAGAGGCATCGCTCCGCTGTCCGATCCGCGGTCCAGGCCCCATGTTGTGAGCGGTAGTCCCCCGGTCGATCACGCACCTCAGGAGGTTCCCCATGCAGGCTCTCGACCTCGGTCTGCGCCGCTCCCTGCAGCGCACCGCACATCTCGCTGTCATCGCGCTTGTCGCCATCGCGGCCTCTTTGCCCACAGCCCCGCTGGCCGCCCAGACCCCCCTCGCCCTCGAGACCTGGCTCGACTGGGAGCGCGTCTCCGACCCCCGGATCTCGCCCGACGGGTCGCAGGTCGTGTACACGCACGGCCTGGTCGACAAGATGAACGACCGCTGGGTGTCGTCGATCCGGATCGTGGGCGCCGACGGATCGCGCCCGCGCGCGATGCTCGACGGCTCGTCGCCCCGATGGTCGCCCAGCGGCGACCGGATCGCCTTCCTCGCGCCCGACGGCGAAGGCAACACGCAGATCTTCATCCGCTGGATGGACGCCGAGGGAACCGTCTCGCAGGTGACGCGCCTCACCGAGACCCCCGCAGACATCGCGTGGTCGCCCGACGGCACGCGCCTGTCGTTCACCATGAGCGTGCCCGCCGAAAACCCGAGTTCCCGCCACTGGCAGGTCTCCCTGCCGCGTCCCGAGGGCGCCGACTGGACACCCGGCCCGCGCATCATCGAGAGCCTGGTGTACCGCCAGGACCGCGTCGGATTCCTCGACGAGACCTTCAGCCACATCTTCGTCGTGCCGGCCGGAGGCGGGACGCCCCGCCAACTCACCCGCGGCGATCACAACTACGGCGCGCCCGTCTGGGAGCCGAGCGGCGAGACCCTGCTCTTCAGCGGCCTGATCGAAGACGACGCGCTTTATCGTTGGCAGGAGAGCGAAGTCTACAGGCTCGGCGTCGACTCCGGCGAACTATCGCAGGTCACCACGCGGAAAGGCCCTGACGGGGCTCCGGCGCCCTCGCCCGACGGCCGCATGATCGCCTATGTCGGTCACGACACGACCACCTTCGACTACATCGAGTCCACGCTCTACGTCATGAACGCGGACGGCTCGAACCCGCGGGCGCTCACCACCTACCTCGACCGCACCCCGCGCGGCCTGCAGTGGGCGCCGGACGGCAGCGGCGTCTACTTCAACGTCCAGGCCGACGGATACGCGAACATCATGTACGCCTCGATCGACGGCGACGTCCGCGCCGCGAGCGGAGGCCCCCAGATGTTCTCCCTGAACGACGTGAGCGCCGGCGGCACTGCGGTGGGAACCTGGGGCGACGCCCACGAACCGGGCGACATCTACGCGTTTCCCGTGGACCGGCCGGACCAGCGCACGCGCCTCACGGCGGTCAACGAGGAAGTTCTGGCCGGGGTGACGCTCGGCGAAGTCGAACAGATCTGGGCAGAGTCGTCACACGATGGCCTGGCGATCCACGGCTGGGTCATCAAGCCCCCCGGGTTCGACCCCTCGCGCCGGTACCCCATGATGCTCGTCATTCACGGCGGCCCGCACGGGATGTACAACGGAGGCTTCAACTTCAGCTGGCAGGAACACGCGGCAAACGGGTACGTCGTCCTCTACACGAACCCGCGGGGGAGCTCCGGGTACGGCACCGAGTTCGGCAACGCCATCCAGTACGACTACCCGAACAACGACTTCCACGACCTCATGTCGAGCGTCGACGCACTTCTGTCGCGGGGCTACGTCGACGAGGACAACATGTTCGTCTACGGCTGCTCCGGCGGCGGCGTGCTCACGGCGTGGGTCGTCGGCCACACCGACCGCTTCCGAGCCGCCTCGTCGAACTGCCCCGTGACCAACTGGCTCGCCTTTCCGGGCGAGGTCGACGGGAACTTCCTGCGCTGGTACGCCGACTTCGAGCACTTCCCCTGGGAGGACCCGAGCGAGCATATCCGGCGATCGCCGATCATGTACGTGGGCAACGTGACCACGCCCACGATGCTCATGACGGGCGAGCTCGACCTGCGCACCCCGATGTCTCAGACAGAGCAGTTCTACCAGGCGCTGAAGGCGCAGAAGAAGCCGACGGCGATGCTGCGCTTCCAGGGCGAGTGGCACGGCACGTCGCGCCTGCCTTCGAACTTCATCCGCACGCAACTGTACCTGCGGCAGTGGTTCGAGCGCTGGGGAACTCACGACGACGCCAAGGCGGCGACGGATCGCTGATATCAAATCAATATCATAGTGATATCACAGCGGCGCGCGGGGTGACCCTGCCTGGCGCGCCAGCGCGATCTCGCGCCCCATTTCAAGGCTGAGTTCCAGCGCCCGCCGCAACTCGTCCGCGGTCATGGCGTCGTAGAGGGCCTGTCGGGCGTCCTCCGCCTCTGTGTGTCCCTGCTCGGCGGCGAGCGCCAGCCATGCATAACGGTGGACGGAATCGCCGCCCATGTACCGGGTGGCGAGGAAGAACTGCGCGTCGGCGTACCCCTGCAGCGCCGCCGCACGGATCCAGCGCACGGCCTCGGCGAAGTTGCTGATGGTGCCGAGCCCGTAGTCGTACATGTAGCCGAGGTTGTACTGGGCCGTCGGGTCACCCTGTTCGGCCGCCGCTCGAAACCAGCGTACGGCCTCGGGCAGATTGCGGGCCACTCCGAGCCCCGTGGCGTGCGCCTGGGCCAGGTGGCTCTGGGCTTCGGCGTGCCCCTGCCCGGCAGCCGCGCGGAACCACTTGACGGCCTCCAGGTCGCTCGGGGAGACGCCCTCGCCGTGAAGATACAGGAGCCCCAGCCGGTTCCGCGCCCCGGCGTGTTCCTGCTCGGCGGCGGCGCGCAACCACAGCACGGCCGCGGTGTCGCTGCGGGGGAGGGTCTCCCCGGCGAGGTGCAGGAGGCCGAGATCGAACTGGGCTTCGACGTGACCTTGTTCGGCTGCCGCCCGCAGCCAACTGACCGCAGCGGAATCACTCTTGGCCACGCCCTGGCCGTGCCGATACATCGCGCCGAGCTGGTACCGGGCTTCAGCGTGGCCCTGTTCGGCTACCGCGCGGAGCAACTCGAGCGCTTCGGCGTGCCCCAGGGCCGCAGCCCTGACCAGCCACCCGACGGCTTCCGCCCGGCTCCCCGCGACGCCCTCGCCGTCGAGATACAGGGTGCCCAGGCGGTACTGGGCCCCCGGACGGCCATCCCGCGCGGCAGCCAGGAGCCAGTCCACCGCCTCGCCGTCGCCCTGACTCGCACGCTCCGCCAGCGTGTCCTCGAGGGGCGGGGCAGTCCGGTCACAGCTCGCTGGCACAAACGCTGCGAGCATCCACACCAACGTCCTGGCGAAGACCGCCCGGCTCTTCATTCAGTGCCCTCCCAGGCATTGCGATGTCCCGTTGACCGCTTCCCATGGGAGGATCGCGGATACGCGGCGGGCGAGCAACCGGACGGCATTCGTACCTGTTGGACCGGGCACGGTCGTGCTATCGTCAACCTGTGGGGCAACAGCCGAACTTGGAGCGACGATCGCTCGGAAGGACCGTGATGAGAAACCGGACGACGATGTGGTTCGCGCTGTTCGGGGCGCTCTCGGCCTGCGCGAGTCCGGCGCCGTTCCCACCCCTTCCCATTCCCGTTACGCCGCCCTCGCTATTGCCCGGTCCCGTCGAGGCGCCGACTGCGACTCCGGTCGTGCGCGCGCCTGCTCCCGCGAACCCGGCCGCGCCAAGGCTCGCCAGCGAACGGGCCCTGCAAATGGAGGACGCAGTCCTCACCCACCTGTCCCGGCTCCAGCGTCTGCACGATCTGTCGCTGCCTCTGCTGCGTCACGGCGTCGACATTTGCGGCGATCACGGCAAGGAGTTCGGATTCCGCTACGGCACGCTGGACCAGTACCCCGATCCGGCCGAGCGGCAGGTCTACGAGACCATCGTGGGCCTGCGGTCGCAGCCCACGGTTTCCATGGTCATCAACGGCAGCGCCGCCGACCGCGCCGGCCTGGTTCGGGGCGACGTCATCACTTCGGTGGCCACGGTCGAGATCGCCGAAGGGCAGTCCGGCCGCGATGCGATCGCCCGGATGCTCGAGCGCTGGCCCGCGGATACGCCCATTCCCGTGGACATCCTCCGGGACGGCGCCGCCGTGCGGCTCGGATTCCCGCCCGAACCGATCTGCGACTATGCGGTCTCCCTGAGCGACAACCCCGAGATCAACGCCTGGGCCACCGGAGATGAAGTCCTCATCGGAATAGGCCTGATGCGGTTTTCCCTGTCGGATAACGAACTGCAGGCCGCGATTGCCCACGAGATCGCTCACAATTCCGAGAGACACCAGCAGGCCAAGGCCGACAATCTCGTGCTGGCGGGGCTTCGGGGTGCGGTCAGAGATGTCGCCGCGGCGGCAACGGGGGTCGAGCCGCAAGGCACATTCAGCCGGACGCACGAGCGCGAAGCCGACTATGTGGGCATGTACTACCTTGCCCGCGCAGGCGTCGTCGCGGGTGATGTGGGTTTGATCTGGCGCCGTCTGGCCGCCGAAAACCTCGAAGGAGTGAAGGGCGGAGAGGCTTCGACCCACCCTTCATCTCCCGAGCGGCTGCTTCTGCTCGAGGCCGTGCATCAGGAGATCGTGCGGAAGCTCGAGTCAGGTCAGCCGCTGCTTCCCAGCCGGGCCGCGGACGGCAGGCTGGTCATTCCGGAGCCTGGAGGCGAGTCTTGATCGCCGAGCTTGCGCTTCTGGCGCCGATCACGCTTCTGGCGCCCCAGGTGACACTCGCGGAGGCTGGAGCAGGTGCCGATTCCGGTGGCCGTCCCGTGGCGGCCGTCTACAGCGGCCTCGAGGGGCAGCTCGATGTCACCGCCCCCCGCCTCGCCGAGCCGGAAATCAACGTCGATGGCCGGCTCGACGATGCCGCCTGGGCCGAGGCGGCGCTGCTCACGGGGTTCTCCCAGTTCGATCCGACCGAGGGCATCGCCGGCACGCAGAAGACCGAGGTGCTGCTCCTGATGTCGGAGGACGCGATCTACTTCGGGGTGCGCGCCTTCGACGACAACCCGGGCGGCATACGGGCGACGATGGGCGAGCGGGACACCTTCTATCGCAGCGAAGACTACATCCAGTTCGTCCTGGACACCTTCAACGATCAGCGGCAGGCCTACTCGATCGTGGTCAACCCGCTGGGGGTGCAGCAGGACGGCCTCTGGATCGAGGGCAGGGTAGGGCGCTTCGGGCGCAACTTCGGCCCCCCGATCGACTGGAACCCCGACTTCGTCTGGGACTCCGAGGGCCGGGTGGAGGACTGGGGCTACGCGATCGAGGTCCGGATCCCGTTCAAGAGCATCCGTTTCCCCGAATCGGACGACCAGGACTGGGGGCTCCACGTCTTCCGCAAGATCCAGCGGTCCGGATTCGACGAGTCGTGGGCGCCGATCACCAAGGACGTCGCCAACCGGCTGACGCTCTCGGGCTCGCTCAGCGGGCTGCGCGATCTCGAACGCGGCCTCTTCCTGGAGCTGAACCCGGTCCTCACCGGAACGCGCCAGGGGACCTTCGACGCAGGCGAAAATGCATTCAAACGGGAGCCGGTGAGCGGCGAATTCGGCTTCAATGCCAAGTACGGCCTCACCTCCAACCTCACCCTCGACGCAACCTACAACCCCGACTTCAGTCAGGTAGAGGCCGACGCCGGACAGATCGCGGTCAACGAGCGGTTCGCGCTCTTCTTCGAGGAGAAGCGGCCGTTCTTCCTGGAGGGGACCGAGATCTTCACGATGCCGAAGAATCTCGTGTACACGCGCAGCATCATCAATCCTGTGGCGGGGGCGAAGTTGTCGGGGAAGGCGGGGAGTTTCCAGCTGGGATACCTCGGCGCGATCGACGAGGTCGGCGGTTCCGGTGATCTTGCGGAGCGGCCGATGGTGAACCTGCTGCGGGCCCGGCGTGATCTTGGCAGCGCCTCGACGCTGGGAATGGTGTACACCGACCGCACGACGAGTGGCGACGAGTACAACCGCGTGCTCGGCTTCGACGGCCGGTTCGTGATCAGGCGCAGCTACACGCTGACGATGATCGGCGCGGGGAGCCGCACTGCGACGGCCGGCTCAGGTCCCGAGACGGGGAGCTATCTGTCGCTGCAGTTCCAGCGCGCCAGCCCCACCCTCACCTTCAACCTCGACATCGAGGATGTGGCCCACGGATTCGACGCGGGGAGCGGGCTGATCCCGCGGGTCGGGGACACCCGGCTGCAGTCGCGCGTCGAGTACAACTTCCGCGGTGAGCCGGGGGCGCTCGTGGAGCAGTTCCGCCCCGGTTTCGACGCCTCGTTCTTCTGGGACCACGACTCGTTCTGGGGCCGCGAGGTGTTTGAGGAGTCCGAGGTCCGATACGGGGTCACGACATCGTTGCGCAACAACATCACCGTGCTGCTGGCTGCCACCGCCAGGCGCTACGACTTCCGCGCCGCGGACTACGACGGGCTGTTCGTCGAGGACGGTCGGGGCGGGGAGGTTCCCTTCGCTGCCGACCAGGATCCGTTCGGCCTGCTGCACGGGATCGGGGGCTTCTTCTGGGTCAACAGCTGGGACGTGGTGCGCGGGCGGATCCGCTGGGGCTACAGCCAGGACGCCGTCTTCGATCTGCGCTACGGAGTGCCGATCGAGGTGGGCGCCGGTTGGGACGCCGACATGACCCTGTACATGTTCCCGACGCGCCACCTGTCGACCGAGCTCGGGCTCCGCTACCAGAACCTTGTCCGGGAGAGTGACGGCACCCTTGCGCTCGAGGCCGTGATTCCGCGCATCAAGGCCCAGTACCAGTTCAACCGGGCCCTGTTCCTGCGGACGATCGTCGAGTACGGGGCGCAGTTGCGCCGCGACCTCGTCGATCCGGTCACGGGGCGCCCGCTGCTGGGCTGCGGCTCGAGTGGCTGCTCGCTCCGCAGCGGCTCCGAGGCCAACGACTTCGGGGTCGAGACTCTGCTCAGCTACGAGCCCACGCCCGGCACCGTGTTCTTCATCGGCTATTCGCGGCAGATGGAGGACACGGAGCGGCTGCGGTTCAGGGACGTGCGGCCGACCGCGGACGGGTTGTTCGCGAAGGTGAGTTATCGGTTCAGGCGGTAGGGCGCCTCAGCTCCCGGCGCCAGCCTTTCGCAGCCCCTCGATGTCGATCTTCCCCATCGTGAGCAGCGCCTCCATCACCCGTTTCGGGTCGTGGCTCATCAACTCGCCCATGTTTGCGGGGACCACCTGCCACGACACTCCGAAGCGGTCGTTGAGCCAGCCGCAGTATCCCTCATGGCCGCCCTCGGACAGCGCGTTCCAGTACCGGTCGATCTCTTCCTGGGACTCGCAGTTCACGACGAAGGAGATTGCGGGCGTGAACTCGAACATCGGGCCGCCGTCGATGCCCTGGAACGTCCGTCCGGAGAGCTCGAAGACCACGAGCGAGTTGCCCTCCGCCGGTCCCGCGCCGACCGTCGAGATGTCCAGGATCCGGGAGTCGGGGAAGAGCGAGACGTAGAACTCGGCCGCCTCGACGGCGCGGTCCTCGAACCAGAGGCAGGTGTCGATACGGTCAAACACGGGCATCGTCGGTCCCTTCGTAGGTGGGCATCTGGCCCATGTGATTCTCCGTCCATTCGAGGCTGTGGTCCCAGAGTTCCCGCGCCAGCGCCTCGTCTCGGGCCTGGACGCTCGGGAGTTCCTCGTCCTGTTCGCTGAAGTAGCGCCCACTAATGTCGTCGCGGGCGGAGTCCTTGACGAGGTTCATCACCGCCGCGCCACCGATGTCCGGCTTGTCCATGAACCAGGTGAACGGCCGGATCAGGAAGCGGACCGCGCGCGGCGTCTTGTTCCAGATGTCGGTGGCGAGCACGCCGGGATGGACCGCGTTGGCGGTGATGCCCCGGCCGCCCCACCGCCGCACGGATTCGGCGGAGAAAAGGATGTTGGCCAGCTTCGAGTCTCCATAGGCCTGCAGGGCGCCCTTCCAGGCCCGCCCCCGCGCGATGTCCTCGAGTGGCGCGCGACGCATGTCGCCGTGTCGATGCCCCCGCGAGGTGACGTTGACGATGCGACCGCGACCGGCCTCAAGCTGGTCGAGGAGGAGGTGGGTGAGGAGAAAGTGGCCGAGGTGGTTCGTGGCGAAGGTCAATTCGAAGCCTTCGGGGGATTCGACGCAGCGCGCCTGCGCGACGCCCGCGTTGTTGACGAGGATGTCGATCGCGGGCACCTGGGCGGCGATGCGTGCGGCGGCGGCGCGCACGTCGTCCAGGCGCGACATGTCGGCGAGTTCCAAGGCGACGCGCGATCCCGCCGACTCGCCGTGCACCCCCCCGGGGGGGTAACGCTCCGCTGCGACGGTATCACGCAACTCCGCCAAGGCCCGCTCGCCACGATCGCGGCTGCGGCAGATCATCGTCACGTGGACGCCGGCGCGCAGCAGCATCTCGGTGGCTGAGCGGCCCACACCCGAGTTGGCCCCGGTGACGACCGCGACCTGCCCGCGCAGCGAACCGGCGGTCACTGGTCCTCCGACACCGCCTTCTCCTCCTCATCCCCAAAGTGCTCGGCGAACCAGTCGAACATGCGCTGCCAGTGGTCCGCGAAATCGGCTGCCGTGCTCGCGCGCCCGGCCCCGTGCCCGCCCGCCGTGTAGTGCACCCACACGACCTCCTTGTCCAGCCGCCTCAGCGCGTAGTACATCTCCCGCTGATTCGTCGCCGGCACGTTCCAGTCGCCCTCTCCCGAGAGCATCAGCAGCGGTGTCTCGATCCTGTCCGCGAACATCACCGCCGAGTGCTCGATGTACTTGTGCGGCTGCTCCCAGAGCGTGGCCCCGATCCGGTCCTGCCCGACCTCGGCGGCCGCATAGTTGCGCGTCGTGATCTTTGGCGAGTCACCCAGGAACGAAATGATGTTGACCTTGCCGGAAACATTTGCCGCCGCGGCGAAACGGTCCGTCTGCGTGATCAGCAGGTTGGTCGCGTAGCCGCCGTAGCTCTGCCCATAGACGCCCACCTTGTCCGGGTCGACCAGCCCCCGCTCGATGATCTTGTTGATCGCGTTGGGCACGGCCTTCAGCCACGCCTCGCCGGGAAAGCCCTCCTCGAAGCGCACCGACGGCCGGAACCCGAACCACCCCTGCGCGGTGATCAGGTTCATGTTCTCGTTGAAGCCGTTGTCGAAGAACTGCTCGTAGATCTCGGCCACGAGCGGGTACTTGCCCCCGGGTTCGTAGCCGGCGGGGTAATAGAGGATGCCGTAGAGGGTGTTGCCGTCGATGTCGAGGAAGTCGACGAGTTCGCTCCGGGTGAGGGCGACGTCGGCCAGCTGCGGGTTGGAGTTGGTGAGCTGCCGGGGCGCGGAGAGGTCGCCGCGGGCGACGTGGATCTCGTCGGTATGGTCGCCGTCCGACATGGTGTAGACGAAGGTGCTGCCGTCATCGGAGATGTTCCAGGAGCGGTAGAGATTGTCGTCCAGCGCCAGGGTCTCTATGGCGCCGGAGGCTACCTCAAGGCGCTTGAGGCCGCGCTGCCAGCGGTCCCGCGCGGAGTAGCTGAAATAGAGGTGGCGGCCGTCGTCGGCCCAGCCCTGGACCTGGCGGCGGGGGCGGGTGTCCTCGTCGTCTTCGAGCTGGAGGAGGGTGCGGAGGTCGTTGCCGCCCAGGTCGAGCAAGTGCCACGCGTCCTGCGAGGAGAGGAGGAGCGCGTCGCCGGAGGGGCTCCAGCGCTGGACGGAGAAGCGGATGCGGCTGGAATCCGCGTCGGGGTCGGCCGCCGGATCGTCCCCTTCCTCCGGGTCGCCCCCGGCATCCGCCGGGCTTCCGCGATGCTCCTCGGTGACGTCCACCGCTTCCTCCTCGCCGAGCCGCCGTACGTACACGGATCCGCCATCGGCATACGCGAACGCGTCGCGCGCGCCGTTCCAGGTCACGTTCATCCGCTCCTCGCCGGTGTCCCGTAGCGATTCCGGCTCGCTGCCCTCCGCCAGGGCCAGCCGGAAGAGTTCGTACTCGGTCCCGTCCCGCCGCGTGTACGAGGTCTTCGTGCGCGTCGCCGTCGAGTACGTGATGTACGACCCGTCCTCCGCGAAGCCCGGCCCCGAGGGCGTCACATCGCTCAGAATCTCTCGCACGCTGCCGTCGTTGATGGAAACAAGCGCGGTGATCTGCCGCGCGGCGATGTTCCTCACGCGGTCCCAGGCCAGGAAGTCGTTACGGGAATCCTGCACGATGACCGGCGCCTCGGTCAGGGCGACGAAGGCCGCGCGCGCTTCCTCCGCCCACCCGTCGGGGCGCAGCCCGAGGAGCACGCTCGCGCCGTCGGGAGCCCACACGAGCGGCGACAACGATGCGATCTGGTTGTCGGCGCCGAGCACCACCGTTTCGCCCCGGCCCGAATTCGTGTCGAAGATCCGGAGCCGGTACTCCCCGTCCTCGACAGCGAAGTGCGCCAGCCGCTCCCCGTCGGGCGACCAGGCGAAGCCGCGCAGCTGCGCCGGCTCCTCGTGCACCCACGTGCGCTCCCCGCTCCGCGTGTCTATCACCATCAGCCGCACCGAAACGGGGGAGATATAGGTCGGGTCCCCGTAACGTTGATGGTCTACATCGGTGCGATCGCGCCGGACGCGGACAGTCGCGGCGACGCGGGCGCCGTCGTCGGTGACCGCCGCGATGCCCACGCCCCGCACGTCGAGAGCGATCTCGGGGGTGAAGGTGCGCTGCTGGGAGTGGGCGGGGAGGGGGGTGGCGGCGAGGACAAGGGCGCCGGCGAAACCGGCGAGGAATGGGAGCGCGGAGGGGTGTCGGCGACCTGGCATGACGGCTTTGCTCCTTGGGGAGAGGGGCTTCCGGCGGAACCATAAGCCGCGCTGATGGGGAGCGAAAGGCGATGTGGCGATGTTGGATGGCGGGCCAGGGCCGGCGAATCAAACGGTAACGATTGACAGCCCTTCTATACTCCCGCTTGTCAAGTGACAATAGACACGTTACGGTATCGCCCACCTATGCCGATGAAGAACCCACCGCATCCGGGAAGAGTCGTTCGACTCTCCTGTCTGGAGCCGCTCGGGCTCACTGTAACCGAGGCCGCCAGGGTTTTGGGAGTCAGTCGCCAAGCGCTTTCAAACCTCGTGAACGAACGAGCTCGCATTTCGTCGGCAATGGCAATCCGGCTTGCCAAGGCCTTCGGTTCGACCACGGAGACGTGGATTCGGCTCCAGGCCGCGTACGACGTTGCCAAGGCTGTTGAGCAGGAAGACCAGATACAGCTGGATCGCTATCGGCCCCGGACCGCAGTGAACAGGTGATCCAGTAATGTAATGTTCACTTTACATTATGTAATGTCGGCATTACACTGTGGAGGCCCGCTCCCGCGCCAGCATCCACAGGCCCAACGCTACGCCGAGGAAGGACGCCGCCCAAACCCAGTAGCCCACCAATAGCTGTGCTACAGCGCGTTCCCCAGCGACCCAGATCGGCCAGTACACGAGGTTCAGAATACCGGCGCCACCCACGACCAGCGGTAGCCAGCCGCCGCCGACGAGTCGCCGCCTGGTCCATTTGGACCGCAGGGTCGCAAGGCTCGCGAGGATCAGCACATTGGTGAGGGCGCTCGCCCTGCCGGTCAGATCACCGAGAAACAATGCACTTATGAACGCGTCCCAGCCGGGCCGTTGGTCTCCCGCGGCTGCGGGGGGTGGATCGTCTGCTCCAGGCGGTGGCGGGAACAAATCGCCTCCGGCGTACGCAGGCATGACGAAGGACACGCCAAACAGGGCCCAGGCGACGAAGACCAGGCGGCGCCATTCCTTCGTGCCCAGGCTCATGCGATGACTCTCTCCGCCTTGGCCGAAGCCCATTCGCGATCGCGCAGCCAAAGGGCGGCGGCCAAACATCCGAACGAGCCAAGCCAGGTCCAGTAGCCGATGCCGAGTTCGACCAGAGGGTTGAGGCCGTCCAGGATACACAGCCACCGCCGCCACCTCGGCTTGCCCGCCTTGGCGAACTCCTGCGACAACTCGGTCGCCTGGCCGAGTTCATCCCGGGCGATTGCAAGCGCCCGGGCCGGTGCCAACGCCGGGTCCAACTCCATCTCCAGATCGGCGCGCGCCCGGAGGTGGTCCTCCAGCTCGTCGATCTCGCGCGGTGACAGCGACGATTCCCGCTCGACCTTCTCACGCCATCGCCGAATTTCGTTCTCCACCTCAATCATGCCAGCCTCCCGTCCTCAGCCGGTTGCGCACGAAGGCTCTGGCCGACCCACCGAGTTGTACGAAGCCAGAGACCTGCGGTTACGAGCGACTGTGAGGCGGTCCAGATCCAATACCCGATGAAATAACTGCCTTGCCGAATCGTGTCGCCGTATATGATGGGATCCCTGCCACGAATGAGTTCGTCCATTGCGACAACGACCAGAAAGCACAACGCGGCGGTGTTCAGCCAAACCAGTACACGACTCCTCGCAAGATCGCAGCGTCCGGCTTCCAACAATGTCAGCACCATGGGCAGACAGATTGGCCAGCGCGCCCAGAAGAAGTCGTATCCGTACCGTGTCGTGAACTCCCCGAACACCGGAAGGAAGTGGGAGGCCGCGAACAGCGCCCACCCTGCAACCACCAACCGGCGCCATCTTGGCCAACCCGCCTTCGCGAACTCCCGCGAGAGCTCCCTGGCCCCACCGATTTCATCCCGGACGTCCCTGAAGACCCGGGTCGGCGCCAACCCTTCGTTCAGGACCATCTCGACTTCCAGGCGTGCCCGCAGATGGTCCTCAAGTTCGTCCACCTCGCGTGCCGTCAGCCCGGACTGTCGCTCCAGCTCTCCCCGCCAGCGCCGGATCTCCCTTTCGATGTCAGACATGTCCACCTCTCCATGACATCTCGAGGGCTCCGTGCACCATGCGCCAATTCTCCCGATCGGTGGCCAGCTGCCCCTTCCCGCGTGCGGTCAGCCGATAGTATTTCCGACGCCGTCCCTCGTCGGTTAGTTGCCAACGACCCTTGATCCAACCCTCCCGCTCCAGCCGGTGAAGGACTGGGTAGAGCATCCCATCCGACCATTCGAGCCTTCCGCCCGATAGCAGCTTGACCTGCTTCAGGATCTCATAGCCGTAGTTCTCGCCTCCTGCCAGGATGGACAGGACCATCGGGCGCGAGGACGCTGCGACGAGCTCCTTGGATACCGGCCTGGTCACAATGTGTCCCTTCTTATATCCCTTGTGGAACAATGTACCTTGAAGTACAATGTATAGCGGTTCGCAACGCGAGCAAAGGCTTGTCGGACCATTCATCCCCGGCGGCGGGTGGAATCCACCGGTGGAATCGATTGAACGTGGAAGGGAGAACAGGACATGAATCCTGGAATGAATGCTGCCGCACTCACGGTATCTTCGAGGCGCACGCCGCACCACCTGCTGGCTGCTGTCGCGGCGATCCTTGCCTCCCTGGCGGCAACTTGCGGCCCCGTATCCCAGCCGATTCCCGACATCGAGATCGACAGTGCGGGCGTCCGAATCGTCACCAGTCACCCGGCGAACTCGGACGCTACCTGTGCCATCAACACGGAACCAAGCGCCGTCATCGGCGAGGATGAAGGTGACGAAGACCAATGGTTCTCATCGATCCGGGGCGCCGGTCGCTTCTCGGACGGGTCCATCGTAGCGGTCGATCGCACCAGCGCGGAGGTGCGCATCTACGACGAGAGCGGCAGACACCTGCGCAACATGGGTCGACATGGCGAAGGGCCCGGCGAGTTCCGGGATCCCTTTCTGCTCTGGATCACAGCGGGCGACACACTCTGGGTCGGCGACTACTATCCATGGCGGTACAACCTCTTCACTCCGCAGGGCGAGTTTGTTCGCCAGATCAATCTCTCGCCTCTCATGCGCGATCCGCCGTCTTCGGGCGGTGTCCTCGACAACGGATACAGTGTGAATTCGACCAGCAAGCGGGCTCGAAACGAGAACTTCAGCGTGGCCGACACGCTGGTGGTTCTGGTCTACGATCCCGATGGCAGGCTTGTCGGCAACCTGGCTCGGATTCCGGACCGAACCAGCGGCATGGTCAGTGACGCGGAAGACTTCTGGCTGTTTCCCCTCTTCCAGTCGTTCGCGGAAGTCGAGGCAAGCGGCTCTACCATTGTGCTAGGGCACGGAAGCGAAACCGAGGTAAGGGTGTTGGACGACGAATTCAACCTCCGGCTGATCGTGCGCTGGTCCGAACCCGACAGAGAGGTGACCAGCGCCGACGTGCGCGCCTGGCGGGAAGACTTCATCGAGAGGCGCAGTCAGTGGGCCGAGCCGGATTGGAGAGATTTCGACGACGCAAGGATCAGCCCCGAGCGCCCCGTTGCCGACCTGTTTCCGGCGATTTCGAGCATCATGATCGGGCGAGACGGCCGTATCTGGGTTCGCCAATACGATCGACCCCGCGAAGACCGGGGCTGGCTCGCCTTCGGTCCCGACGGTGGCTTCCTGTGCCACCTGCCCCAGCTACCTGGTTCGGTCCGCGAATTCGGAGCCGACTATGTGCTGCTGCAACGCGAGTCGGAACTCGGAATCCAAAGCGTGCACCTGCATCGTCTGGAGGTGCCTTCGGCTGCCGAGGCGATGTAGAGCCGGGCTCGGCCGCGTTCGGCCACACTCATGTCCTCTGGTGCAACTCGTCTGGGTTACCTTCGATGTATGACTGGGGCGCCCAATATCGACCCCGACCAAGCAGGCGGAGCCAACCCATGCCCAATCGATCCAGAGACTGGTTCGCCCAGGCCGAGCACGACCTGGCTCAGGCCGAGGCTTCTCATCGAGATGGGCGGCACGACTGGGCCTGCTTCGCAGCGCACCAAGCGTCGGAAAAAGCGGTCAAGGCGCTCCATTTGGCTCAGGGTCACGAGGCTTGGGGTCATGTCACGACCCGGTTGCTCGGGGAGTTGGCTGCAAGTCCACCTGACGAGCTGATCGAGCGGGCGCGGGTCCTGGACAACTACTATATTCCGGCCAGGTATCCGAACGGGCACGACGAAGGCCCGGCTTTCGAGCATTACGGATCACTACACAGTTCGCAGGCGGTCGAATATGCCCGTGACATCCTCGACTTCGTCCGTAAAGCGCTGGCCGCCACCTGACGAGGTTCTGGCCGCCTTCGAGAAGTGGGCACACGCCCAGGCGAACATCCGCCCGGAGCTTGTAGCCCTCGGCTACTTCGGTTCCCACGCGCGGGGCGACACCGGATTCGGAAGCGATCTCGATGTCTTGGCTATCGTGAAGGAGGCCGGCCGTCCACGCCTCGAACGCAATCGTGACTGGCCGTACGAGCGATTGCCCGTGCCGGCCGACCTTCTGGTCTACACAGTCGACGAATGGGACCGGTTGCGCCGGCGGGGCGGTCGCTTTGTCGATATGCTGGACGACGAAGCCGTCTGGGTGATCGGGTCAGCCCCGTAGAGCCCGACGAGCGGCCGCTACAACACCACGTCCCCTCCGGGATCGCGCCTGCGGAGCCGCTGCAAGACCTCCTCGGCCTTTCGCAGCCTCTCCAGCCGCATCTCTTCGTCGGCAACGGCGTGGCTCCACACCGGCCGTCCCTGGACCTCCGGTATCCGCAGGACCGCGCCCTCATGCGTACCGGCCGGGAGCACGGCGAGAGGCACGTCCTTCTGGAGCGCATCGTCGTCCCTGACCAACACCGCGATCCCCGACTCGATGCGGTCGACCACCCAGATGCGGTCCTCCCCGCCGCCGCCGTTTTCGCTATTCACGGGACTCCTCGCTCAATACCTGAACACGAGCACCGTAGCGCCCGCACCGTCGGTGAGGGTGGCCGTGTCGCCGCTGTTGTTCCATACCGCCCGTCCTCTTCCCATGTAGTAGCGCTCGCCGTCGTTCCGTCCCGAGCCCGTGTGGACCACCACCCGTCCGCCGGCTGCCAGGACTGCTCCCCGCGGAAACCGGAAGCAATGGTTCGCGGCGTCGCAGAGCGTCCATCCTCCGATCGACAGGTCGGTGTCCCCCGGGTTTTCCAGTACCGCATACTCCCCGTTAGGGTTCCGATTGTCGTTGCCGGGAGCGTCGGCGTGTACGCTCAGGCGGAGTTCGCGACCCATCACGGAAGCCGATCCCGTCGCCACAGCAGCCGCGCCGGCGCCTACCACAGCGTCTTCCACGACAACCCCTGCCGCACCCGACCCGCGCGCCGAAGCCACCTGCGCCCCGCGCGCGACCGAGTACCCCCCGTCCGGACGGCCGAGAATCGCGACGTGCCCCTCCAGATCGGTCCGAAGCACCGTCGCCCCCACGCCGGCGAACGCGCGCAGTGCGGCCGGCCTCGGATGCCCATACCCGTTCCTTCCCACCGAAATCACCACCACTTCGGGCCGCGCGGCCTCGAGGAACGCCCGCGTGAACCCGTTGTCGCTGCCGTGGTGCGGCGCCTTCAGCAATGTCAGCGCCGGAACCGCCCCCTGGCCGACCAGATGGGTCAGCTGCCGCACCTCGGAGTCGCCGCTCAGCAACGCACGGAACTCCCCGAACCTCACGACCAGCGCGACCGAACGGTTGTTGTGGTCGGTCGTCCCCCGCGGCAGCAGCGGCAGCACCTCGATCTCGGCGCTCCCCAGCGAAATCGTCCGCGGCTCCGCCTCCAGATACGTGATCTCGGGCCGTGCATCGAGTGCCGCCATCAGCCGCTCGTAGGTATCCGTCGAGTGCGTCTGCCCATTGTCCATGTAGAAACGCACCGGCATCGCCTGGATCACCCCGGCCATCCCCCCGATATGATCCGCGTGCGGATGCGTCGCCACCAGCAGGTCGATCCGCTCCACGCCCATCTCCCGCAGCAGCGGCACGACATTGCTCCTCCCCGCGTCGACCAGCGCCGTCTGGCCCTCGGGCGCCTGCAGCAGCACGGCGTCCCCCTGGCCCACATCGAGGAATGTGACGCGCAGGACGGTGTCGGAGGGGAGGGGGAGGGCGGCGGTGGAGCGCGCGGCTCGCGGCACTTCGCTCCCGGCCAGCGCATCCGCACGGTGAGCCTGCGAAAACGTGCCGGTGGCTGCCGCGGCAAGCACCGCGAGAATGGCAGCGCCACCCGCGACAAGGGGGACGGTGCGGAAGCGTCGGTGACCAGTGCGCGCAACTGCGCCGCCAGTGCTGCGACCAGCCCGATCGGCCGTTTGCATGCTCCGTTGGGACATGCGGGAAGGGTAGGGAGACCGGTGGCGTGCGGCAACGTTGTCGGCCATTTTCGGCCCGAAATGGCCGACAAAGCCACGGGAACACCCCGAGGCGCCGAGCGGCCGCCCGCAACGGTCATTTCGACAGGACATGATGTTAAGGCGTATGCTGAAGGATGCGGGTGGCATCCCGGCCCACGGCAACCAGCGCTCGGACTGGGACGCGGGCTGCCGCTTTCGACTTTCCAAATCCCGACTACCGGTAGCACCGGCTCCGGGCAACCCTGAGTACCAGGACATACACCGAAGATCCAAGATGTCGAAGGTCCACAGAAAGAATAGGAAACATCATGCTGAAGTCATTGCGCGTCCGGCTGATAGTCATTCTCGCGGCGCTGGGCATCGCCGTGTTCTACTATGTCAGCGCGGACCTCAAACTGGGCCTTGACCTCCAGGGTGGGACGCATCTCGTACTCGAGATCGACGACCCGGATGGAACGCTCACGCCGGAGCGCAGGTCCGACGCCATCGAACGCGCGGAGCGCATCATACGCACGCGCGTTGACGAACTCGGTGTCGAGCAGCCACTGATCCAGAGGAGTGGCACCGACCGCATCATCGTCGAGTTTGCAGGGGTGGAGGACACGAGGCGTGTCATCGATATCATCAACCGGCAAGCTTTTCTCGAATGGAAACTCGTCCTCCCGAACACGGAGGTCGACCAGTCCCTCGAAAGGCTGGATCGCGCCGTCATAAGTGCCATCGGCGAAGAGGGTCTGAGGGAGAAGGGACAGGGCACGGACGGGAACCCGAAGTGAGGCTTCCTGCCTGCTCGGGATCACAGCTGACGAGTTGAACGTCCAGACAAGCGCTAATGTACAGGTTGCACACACCCGCGAGCCCGACCGAGTAGCCGTCCATACCGGCGGGGGCCCGCCCATGATTGACACTCCATCCGCCGCGGGCGAGTTTCCGAGGCTGTCAGTACGGCGCCGCGGACCGGATGCCGGCACCGGCTCCGGGCAACCCCGGGCGCGGTCAGGCTCGCCGAAGGTCCAGGACGCCGAAGGTCCACAGAGGGAACAGGAAGCGCCATGCTGAAGTCATTTCGCGTCCGGCTGATCGTCATTCTGGCGGCGCTGGGCATCTCGATCTTCTACTACAACACCGCGGGCCTCAAGCTGGGCCTCGACCTCCAGGGCGGGATGCACCTCGTCCTCGAGATCGACGACCCGGACGGGACGCTCACCCCGGAGCGCCGCGCCGCCGCCATCGAGCGGGCGGAGCTCATCATCCGCACGCGCATCGACGAATTCGGCGTCGAGGAGCCGCTGATCCAGAGAATCGGCTCCGAGCGCCTCATCGTCGAGCTTGCAGGGTTGGATGACGAGTCGCGAGCCAAGGAGATCATCAACCAGCAGGCGTTCCTCGAATGGAAGCTGGTCCTCCCGAACACGGAGGTCGACCAGTCCCTCGAAAGGCTGGACCGGGCCGTCGTAGCCGCCATCGGCGTGGAGGGTCTGCGGGAGATGGGACGGGCCACCGAGGCCAGCGAGGCCACGTCCTCGATCGAGGAACTTCTGTTCAGCGACCCCACGGATACCGCGGCGACCGAGGACGAGGCGGCGGCCGACCCGGCCGAGGAGGCCGGCGACCCCGACGCCGCGAGCGAGGACGCGACTGCCCAGGATACCGCCGCCGACGAGGACGTGGAACTCAACCTGCGTCCCTTCACCGGCCTGCTCAACCAGGGTGACGAGGGGACCTACCTCGTCGACGCCGGCGACATCGAGACGGCCACCGAGTGGATGGCGCTGCCCGAGTTTCAGCGAGCCTTCCCGCGCGGGATGAGCCTGCAGTGGGGCTGGGACTCGATCCCGCGGGGCGGCCGCTTCTATCACGAACTATACGTGCTGGAAGAGGACCCCTTCCTGACCGGTGAGCAGCTCGACGACGCGACGGCAAACCGCGACCAGCAGTTCAACCAGCCCCAGGTGCTCTTCGAACTCAACCGTCGCGGCGGACGCGACTTCCAGCGCCTTACGGCGGCCAATATCGGCAACCGGATCGCGATCGTTCTCGACGGCAGGGTGGTGAGCGCGCCCGTGGTGCGTGACCGGATCGGCTCGCGCGGCACCATCGACCTGGGCTCCGCGGACATGTCCGAAGCCACCGACCTCGCGCTCGTCCTGCGCGCCGGCGCGCTGCCCGCGCCGTTGACCATCCTCGAGGAGCGCAGGGTGGGTCCGTCTCTCGGCGCGGAGTCGGTCGATCAGGGGAGGATCGCCGGAATCGTGGGCGTGATCGCCGTCATCGTCATCATGATGGTCTACTACAAGATGGCGGGGGTGCTGGCCGTCATGGCCCTGGCGTTCTACCTGATGCTCGTCCTCGGCGGGCTGTCGGCCCTCAACGCCACGCTCACGCTGCCGGGCATCGCGGGGCTGATCCTCTCGATCGGGATGGCCGTCGACGCGAACGTCCTCATCTTCGAGCGCATCCGCGAGGAACTTGAGCGGCGGCGCGCGCCCCGGACCGCGGTGGACGAAGGATTCAGCAACGCGCTGTCCGCGATCGTCGACGCCAACATCACCACGCTGATCACCGCCCTCATCCTGTTCCAGTTCGGAACCGGTCCCGTGCGGGGGTTCGCGGTTACGCTGTGCATCGGGATCGTGGCCTCGTTTTTCTCGGCGCTCTATGTGACCCGCACGATGTTCCTGGTCTACCTGACCCGGAAGCGTGGATCGGACCCAATCAGCATCTAGCAGCGGCAACACCCAGCATTCAGGGACACTTCAGCCATGTGGCTTTTTCACGAAGCGAAATACGGTTTCATCAACATGCGCCGGAAGGCGTACGTCGTCTCGGCGGCGGTCCTCGCGGTGGGTATCGTGGCCATGGTGGTCAACTTTGCCACCATCGGATCCTGGCAGAACTACGGAGTCGACTTCACCGGGGGCGTCCTGGTGCAGGTGCGCTTTGACGAGCCCACCACCGACAGCGAGCTGCGCGAGGCACTGGGCGGGACGGACGCGCCGCCGATCACGCGCTTCGGCGAGGAAAACGAGTTTGTGGTGCGTGCGCCGGACGTAGAGGGGGTGGCGATCGACGACGTCGCCACGGCACTGGCGGCGCAGGTCGCAGCCACCTACGGGGACGACGCTTTTGAAATCGTCCGGCAGGAGTCGGTTGGACCCAAGATCGGGGCAGAGTTGCAGGTCAGGGCGGCGCTCGCGATCCTCTTCTCGTTCGTCCTGACGCTCCTCTACATCGCCATCCGCTTCGAGTTGCGGTTCGGCGTGGCGTCGGTGATCGCGACCACCCACGACATCCTCATCGTCCTTGGGCTGCTTGCGCTCTTCCGCGTCGAAATCGCGCTGCCCACGGTTGCGGCGCTGCTGACGATCGTGGGGTACTCGCTGAACGACACCATCGTCGTCTTCGACCGCATCCGCGAGAACCTCAACGCGCGCGGAGGGCGGCGCGAGGACCCCTACAGGCTCGTCAACCGCTCAATCAACGAAACGCTGCCGAGAACGGTCCTTACATCCGGGACGACCCTGGGGGTGCTCATGGCCCTGCTGATCCTCGGCGGCGCCGTCATCCGGGACTTCACCCTGGTACTGATCCTGGGTGTCCTGATCGGTACCTATTCGTCCATATTCATCGCCTCGCCGGCGCTGCTGGAGATCCAGAAGCGCTACGGCACCGGGGATGCCCGTGCCGGAAAGCAGAAGAAGGCGCGGAGCGCTGCCGCGGTTTGAGATTCGCCGATTCGCACTGCCATCTCACCGACTCCGCCTTCGATTCGGATCGTGATTCCGTCCTGGCAAGGGCTCGCGAGGCGTCGGTAGCCTACATCGTCACGATCGCGTCGGACGAGGAGGACGCGCTGGCCGCGCTCAATCTGGCGTGCCGGCACGATGACGTGTGGTGCTCGGCAGGGGTTCACCCCCACTCGGTGGCAGCCCGCGGGCCGGACTCGGAAATGGGCACCATTCGCGATATCGCGTTGCACCGGCGCTGCGTCGCAATCGGCGAGACGGGGCTGGACTACTACTACGACAACGCCCCCCGCCCCGCGCAGCGGCGGAGTTTTTCGCGGCATGTGGCCCTGGCGGGCCAGGTCGGTCTTCCGCTGGTCGTGCACTCTCGCAGCGCCGAGGAGGATACTGCCGCCGTCCTGCGCGACTGCGCCGGTGCGGTCCAGGGCGTCCTGCACTGCTTCACCGGGTCGGCGGGCCTGCTCGAACTGGCCATGGAGGTCGGGTGGTATGTGTCCTTCACCGGCATTGCGACCTTCAAGAGCTTCGACGCCGAGCTGGTCCGGCAGGTGAGGTCGGACCGCTACATGATCGAGACCGATTCGCCGTACCTGGCGCCGGTGCCGAAGCGGGGCCGCCGCAACGAGCCCGGATTGGTCGTCCACGTGGCCGCCGCCCTGGCTCGGTTGCGGGGCGAGTCGCTGCAGCAGGTGGCCGCCGACAGCCTGCGCAACACGCAACGCTTCTTCGGGCTGGCGGGCGACGGCCCGGTCATGTAGGAGGTCTGTTCCATGCTGCGCCCACGGATCAGGGTCCTCCCAGACCACGTGGCAAACCAGATCGCGGCCGGAGAGGTGGTGGAACGGCCGGCTTCGGTGGTGAAGGAGCTGATGGAGAACGCGCTGGACGCCGGCGCGGGCACGGTGCACGTGTCGATCGAGCAGGGCGGCAAGCTGCGCATCCGCGTCGCGGACGACGGCGTCGGGATGATCCGCGAAGACGCGCTCGCCTGCCTCGACCGCCACGCGACGAGCAAGGTGCGCCGCGCAGAGGACCTCCGGGAGATCCACACCCTCGGCTTTCGGGGCGAAGCGCTGCCCTCCATCGCAGCCGTGTCGCGAATGGTCATCGAGACCGCGGCCGAGGGCGAGGATACGGGGGTGCGCGTGCGGGTGCTGACCGGACGGATCCAGGGGCTCGACGAAGTGGCCCGCCGGCCGGGGACGACAGTGGATGTTCGCAGCCTCTTCCTCAACACGCCCGTCCGGGCCCGCTTCCTGAGCACCGCGGCGGCCGAGACCCGCGCCGTTTCCGAGGTGGTCCACGCCCAGGCGCTCGCCAACCCCGGCACCCGGTTCATCCTGGAGTCCGGTGGCCGCACCGTCCTGGACCTGCCCGCCAGCCAGGAGCTGAGGTCGCGGATCGGCGCGATATGGGAGGACGCCGAGAGGGCGGGGCTGATTCCCGTGGCCTCGGAACGGGGCGCCCTCTCTCTCACGGGCGCGATCCAGCGCCCCGACCTTGCCAGGCCGGGGTTCCGGCGCACCCACCTGTTCGTGAACGGCCGGCCCTTCCGCGACTCCGGCGTGGTCGCCGCGGCCGACCGCGGCTATCGCACCACGATCCCCGAAGCCGCGCGCCCCTGGCTCTTTCTCTTCCTGAAGGTGCCGCGGGTCGAGGTCGACGTGAACGTGCATCCGGCCAAGGCCGAGGTGCGCTTCGGGAAGCGCCGCCAGATCGAGGAATTGGTGGAGGCGTCGGTTCGAGAGACGCTCGAGGGGACCGATTCGGCGGCGGCGATCGGCAGACCGGTGACGATGGTGCGGGAGGGCCGGGGAGACGCCGAGGGCCTGTCGGGCCGGACCGAAACGGCCGCGGGCACGCCACCCGACGACGACATCTCCCAGATGCACCTCTTCCGCCGCAGGCTGGGCCAGGCGGGGGAGGATGCGCCGCTGGAAGGGCCGTCTGCTCCCAGGGCGCCCCGTCCGTCGCTCCTGCAGGTCCACAACAGCTTCATCCTGGCGGAGACGCGCGATGGCCTGATGATCCTGGATCAGCACGCAGCCCACGAGCGCGTGTTGTACGAGCGCATCATCAAGAGCCTCGACGAAAAGGGGGGGCAGGGGCAGCGGCTGCTCTTCCCCTTCACGGTTCGGCTCACCCGGCCTGAAATGGATGTGGTCGAGTCCGTGCGCGACCTGTTTGCGCGGCTGGGGTTCGAATTCGACCGCTTTGGCGAAAGGGCGCTGCTGGTGCAGTCCGTGCCGAGCCCCCACGCGTACTTCGACGCCGAGCGTTGCATGCGCGAGATGATCGACGAGCTGGCCAACGGTTCGGACCTCATGAAGTCGGCGCACAATCAGAACGAGCGCGTGGCGATGAGCTTCGCCTGCAAGGGTGCGATCAAGGCGGGCCAGCGGCTGTCCGACGAGGAGATGCATGAGCTGTTCGACCAGCTATTCGCCACCGAACTCCCGTACCACGACATTCACGGCCGACCCGTCGCGGTCCGACTCGGACTCGACGAGTTGCGGCGGAAGTTCGGCCGAACGTGATCGCGGGGCCCGGCGCGCCCGGCTCGGGGACTCGCCCGCCTAGCTCGGCGGCTGACACACCCGGCTTGGCGGCTGACACGACCGATTCCGGAGCTGACACGCCTGGCTACGGGGCTGACACGGCTGACACACTTGGCTACGGGACTGACACGGCTGACACGCCCGACTTCCTGGCCATCGTCGGCCCCACCGGGGCTGGGAAGACCGCCCTCTCCATCGGGGTCGCCCGGGAGATCGGCGGAGAGATCATCTCGATGGACTCGCGGCAGATCTATCGCGGCATGGACGTGGGTACCGCCAAGGCCACCGCGACGGAACAGGCGGCAGTGCCGCACCACGGCCTCGATATCCGCGACCCCGGCGAGCGGTACAGCGCGGGTGAATTCGGGCGGGACGCGCGCCGCTGGATCGCGTCGATCGAGGAGCGGGGACTAGTGCCGATCCTCGTCGGAGGCACCGGGTTCTTTCTCAAGGTGCTCACCGAGCCGATCTTTCGGGAACCGCCGCTGGATCGAAGCCGGCGCAGCGCGATCGAGGAGGTGCTGGAGCGGATGCCCGGACCGGAACTCGAGCGCTGGGTGCGGCTGCTGGATCCGGTGCGCGCCGATATCGCCATCGCGGGAGGAAGCCAGCGCATGCTTCGAGCACTTTCGATCGTCTTTCTGACGGGGTGGCCGCTTTCGTGGTGGCATCGCCGTCATCCTGGCGAGGGGACGCCACTCGGTGGTGTGGTGTGCCTGCTGGACGTGCCGCAAGATGTCCTCGATACGCGGATTCGGGCGCGCGTGCATGCGATGGTGGCGGGCGGCTTCGTCGAGGAGGTCGCCGGTCTGTTGCGGGCGGGCCGCTCTCGCCGCGATCCCGGGCTCGACGGGGTGGGGTACCGCGAGATCGCTGACCACCTGGAGGGGAAGGTTGGCCTGGAGGAGGCGGTCGAACGGACCCGCGTGGCCACCCGCCAGTATGCGCGCCGGCAGCGCACGTGGTTTCGCCACCAGCTGGGACCGGACACGGTGACGATCGACGGGACGGAGCCGGTGGAAGCGCAGCGCGCGGCGGTGGTGGCCGCGTGGCGGGACCGGGCCGCGCGGGCGGGAGGCCGGGGGGTTGGCCATCGAAGCTGTGTGGGTGGGGGGGCGGGGTGAAGATCGGCATCACCTGCTACCCGACCTACGGAGGCTCGGGCGCCGTGGCGACGCAGCTCGGAATCAGCCTGGCCGGGCGCGGCCACGAAATCCACTTCATCTCCTACGCGCAGCCCTTCCGGCTGTCCGGCTTCCACGAGCGCGTGTACTTCCACGAAGTCGAGATGGAACGCTACCCGCTCTTCGAGCACTCCCACTATTCGCTGGCGCTCGCGGCCACGATCCACGACACCGCGCTGCGTGAAGGCCTCGACATCATCCACGTGCACTACGCCATCCCCCACGCGACGTCAGCCTGGATCGCGGGCGAGATGCTGAACGGCCAGGCGGCTCCCCCCATCGTCACCACCCTGCACGGCACAGACGTGACGCTCGTGGGCATGCATCCCTCGTTCCGCGAACTCACGCGCTTCTCGATCATGCGCTCGCATGGCGTCACCGCCGTCTCGCGATTCCTGCGGGAGGCGACTGTGCGGGACTTCGACGTGCCGGCGGAGCGGGTCCAGGTCATCCCCAACTTCGTCGACACGGAGATGTTCAAGCCCGACCCGGGTCCCTGTCACAAGCAGGTCTTTGCTCCGGCGGGTGAAAAGGTGTTGATGCACGTCTCCAACTTCCGCCCGGTTAAGCGCGTCGCCGACGTGATCGACGTGTTCGCCGAGATCCGGAAGAAGATTCCGGCGCGGCTGGTGCTGGTCGGGGACGGTCCCGATCGGCCCCGCGCCGCCCAGCGGGCGCGCAAGCTGGGAATCGCGCACGATGTCGTGTTTCTGGGCAAGCACGCGTCCGTCGAGGAGTTGCTCAGCTGCGCCGACCTCTTCCTGCTGACGAGTGACAGCGAGTCCTTTGGATTGGCCGCCCTCGAAGCCCTTTCATGTGGCGTTCCAGTGGTGGGATATCGCGCGGGCGGGCTGCCGGAGGTGGTTTCGGACGGCGAGAACGGCGTGCTCGTGCCGGTCGGGGCGGTGGACGAGGCCGCTGCCGCCGGCCGGCGCCTGCTTGCGGATCCGGAGATGGGCGCGCGCTTCGGCGAGGCGGCGCGCAGGACCGCGGTCGAACGCTTTGCGATCGGTCGCGTGCTTCCGCGATACGAGGAACTCTACCGGGCGATGCTGCGCCAGGCCGCGCCATGACCTGGTATGAGGGAGTCCTGCTCGGACTCCTGCAGGGCGCGACCGAGTTCCTGCCCGTATCCAGCTCCGGCCACCTGGTCATGGGGCAGACGCTTCTCGGTGTCGAAGTGCCGGGCGCGGGCATCGAAGTTGCGCTGCACGTGGCCACCCTCCTTTCCGTCCTGATCGTCTACCGGTCCCGGGTATGGGCGCTGATCAGCGGGGTGGCGCGCGGGGACTCGAAGCAGCTCGGGTACGCGGGCCTGCTCCTGCTTGCATCGATTCCAGCCGCGATCGCGGGCATCGGCTTCGGCGACTTCTTCGAGTCGCTCTTCGACCGGCCCGCGGTCACGGCCATCGCGCTGATCGTGACAGGATGCGTGGTGTGGACGGCTCGTGCGGCGCTGGCCCGGGGGCCGGATACGGCCATCGGCGCCCGTTCCGCGCTGGTGATGGGGATCGCCCAGGCGGCGGCGATCGTGCCGGGAATCTCGCGCTCGGGAGCGACCGTGGTCGCGGGGCTGTGGCGCGGGGTTCGTCCGGCCGAGGCCGCCGCGTTCTCCTTCCTCATGTCGGTGCCGGCGGTCGGCGGCGCGGCGCTCCTGAAGCTGCCCGATCTGGCGGTGGCGGGCGGGGCGGGTGCCGGAGCGGCCACGCTGACCTCTCCCGTGCTGCTCCTGGCCGGCGCCACCGCCTGCGCAACCGGCGTGGCGGCCATTCGCCTCTTTCGCGCCATGCTGGCCAGGCGCTCATTTCACGTCTTCGCGCCGTACCTCTGGGTCGTTGGGGCCGTATTCCTGTGGTTCACGATCTCGTGACGCCGAACTCCCTGCTTGACAGCTGGGAAGGCCGCTCCGCCGAGGCGTGGGCCGCCGTCATTCAGATCCCGACGGTGGAGTTCCATTCCCGCATCGGCTCAACCAGCGACCGCGCCCGGGAGCTTGCCAACGACGGCTTGCCGCTCCCGGCGATCGTGGTCGCCGACCGGCAGAGCGCGGGCCGGGGGCGAAGAGGCCGGCGCTGGGAGTCGGATACCCCGTGCGGGTTGTGGCTGACCGTGGCGGTCGGGCTGACGGCGGCGGTCGCCGGGCGCAGCGAGGCGCCGGTGCTTCCTCTGCGAGTGGGGCTGACAGTGTCGCGAGCCCTGGAGGCGTTCGCTCCCGAGATCCGCTTCGAAGTCAAATGGCCCAACGACATCGTCGTCGGCGACCGCAAGCTGGGCGGCATCCTCTGTGAGGGCGTGCCCGGCGCGGTGCTGATCGGGATCGGCCTCAATCTCAACCATCCTGCTGCGGAGCTGCCCGCCGGTGTCGCCCCGCCAGCCACCTCTCTCCTCCTGGAGTGCGGCCGCGCGGTTTCGCGTGGCGACGCCCTGACGCAGCTGGCGGATGCCCTGGGGGAGCTCTGGACAAGGCCCGATGCAGGTATCGCCGCCGATGACCTAGTGGAACTCAACGCACGCTCTGCGCTTAGGGGACGGCGGTTGTCCGTCAGCGGCGTTGTGCGAGATTGTACCGGATCCGTACGCAAGGCGATTGGGCTTGCGGCAACGGCCGGAGACATTCTCCCGGACGGGTCGCTGGAAGTGCGGGATGACAGCGGAGTCCGGTCACGGCTGATCGCCGGATCCGTCGAATCGTGGAGTTGAGCCATGCATAGCCAACTGGTCGCCGATGTCGGAAACACCGAGACGGTGTTCGGTCTCCTCGACCTTTCGGGGGGCGAAGTGCTCGAGAGCTGGCGGGTCAGCACCCGCGTGCCGCGCACGGAAGCCGAGTATCGGGTGCTCCTGAGTGCTCTGCTTCAGAGCCGCGGGGAAGCCACAGGCAGCATCCGGCGCGGCGTGATCGGTTCGGTCGTCCCCTCGGTCACGCGGACGCTCCACGAAGTGATGGCCTCGCTCGTCGAGGGGACCGTGTTCGAGGTCAGCGCCCGCTCCGATCTGCCCATCGAGCTGGATGTGGAGGAGCCGCTCACCGTCGGCGCCGACCGGATCGTCAACACGCTGGCGGCGAAGACCCGGTTCGGGCGCGACACCATTGCCGTCGATCTGGGCACCGCCACCACCTTCGACTGCATCACGGCCGACGGCGTCTTCCGCGGCGGCGTGATCGCGCCCGGCCTCAGCGCCGGACTCGACTGGCTTGCCAGAAGCACCGCCAAGCTGCCCACGGTCGAGTTGATCCCTCCCGATGCGGTCGTCGGGCGCCGCACCGAGACCTGCATTCAGAGCGGGGTGTTCTACTCGGCGGTGGACGCCGTGGACGGGATCGTGTCCCGGATCAGGGAGGACTGGGGGTCGGAAGACCTGCTCGTCGTCGCCACCGGCGGATTCGCCCCGGTGATCGGACCCCACGCGGCCACCGTGGAGAGAATCGAGCCCTTCCTGACGCTGGAAGGGCTGGGTATCGCGGGAGCCTACCTGTCTCGCTGAGTCTGACCCGGGACTCCCGCTGAAGCTGATCCGGGGCCCAGGGTTGACACCTGCAATCCCTCTTGCGAAACTCCGAGGCTTGCTGTTAGCACTCGTCTAGCATGAGTGCCAACAGACCCGCGGGCCACCGCTCGCGGAACCCACAATAACCCCATTTCCAAGGAGAAGCGCATGTCTGCCGCAAAGAAGATCCAGCCGCTGGCGGATCGCGTGGTGGTGATGGCCCTGGAAGAGGCCGAGCAGATGCGAGGTGGCCTCTACATCCCGGACACCGCCAAGGAGAAGCCCCAGGAAGGCGAGATCGTCGCCGTTGGTCCCGGCAAGCTGAGCGATGAAGGGAACCGGATTCCCATGGAGGTCGCGGAGGGCGATCGCGTGCTCTACGGGAAGTACAGCGGTACGGAAGTCAGCGTCGGCGGAGACCAGTTCCTGATCCTCCGCGAATCCGACATTCTGGCCATCGTCAACTGACCCACCCCGGAAGCGCCGGCTGGCGCTGACCGAGAACATACGAGGAGAAAAGCGAAATGGCAGCGAAGGAACTGGATTTCGACATCGAGGCACGAGCGAGGCTGAAGACCGGCGTCGACAAGCTCACAAGGGCGGTGAAGGTCACCCTTGGCCCCAAGGGCCGGAACGTGGTCATCGACCGCAAGTTCGGATCGCCGACCGTCACCAAGGACGGCGTGTCGGTCGCGAAGGAGATCGAGCTCGAGGACCCGGTCGAGAACATGGGCGCCCAGATGGTCAAGGAAGTCGCCACCAAGACGTCCGACGTCGCGGGTGACGGCACCACCACGGCCACCGTGCTCGCGCATGCGATCTTCGGCGAAGGCCTCAAGAACGTCACCGCGGGCACCAACCCGATGGGCATTCGCCGCGGCATCGACAAGGGCGTGGACACGGTCGTGAACGCGCTTCGCGCATCGTCCACCGACACGAAGGGCAAGCGCGAGATCGCCCAGGTCGG
>LXNI01000227.1_pt1 | contig 71474 bp, 66 predicted proteins | sample 809091 | NCBI WGS metagenome assembly LXNI01 (sample SAMN04870527, study PRJNA318959) | sponge metagenome | biome: 01000161; feature: marine sponge reef; material: water | host: Sarcotragus foetidus | place: Greece: Milos, Mediterranean Sea | collected 2013-05-29 | depth 5-7 m
TGCCCCGCAGTCATGCCCGACAGCTCGGCCGCCGTGTAGGTCTCGGCCGCCTTCTCCACCGCGCCGTTGGGGTACTCGGTCAGCCACATCCGGCCCTCGGGCTTGTACAGGAAGCCCGAGTTGTCCCGGATCTCGGTGAGGAGGTCGCTCACCAGCCCCACCTTGATCTTGGAGCCGAAGCCGCTGGCGCCCTGGGGCCAGAGGAAGGCGATGCAGGCCACGCCGAACCCCGAGAGGCTCAAGCTCATGAGCATCACGATCGTCCGGTTGAAGAACTGGCGGCGGCTCACCCCGATCGTCTCGGGATCGGGCGGCACGTAGGGCGCGGGCGGCCCGCCCGAATCGACGGTCGCCAGCGAGCCGGCTCGAGCGGCGGCCGCGGCCCTCTCGACCTCGCGGCCGGTGGGCGGCGCCTCGGCCCGCAGGACTGCCGAGGACCGGTCCCGGCCTCGAGTCTCCCGCGAGAGCATGCCGATGGCCGCGTCCGACTGGCGCCGGCGCACCGCGGCCAGCACCGCCACGACAGCCAGGACTGCCAGGACCGCTAGAGCGACATAGATCATCGGGTGCCTCCTCGCCAGAGGCCGAGCGGGTGGGCGGGCAGTGCGACGCGGTGGGCAGCCATCATCACAGCTCGAAGAACAGGCCCGCTTGCCACGGGAAGACGAAGTTGAAGCCCGGTCCCCTGAAGAACGAGCCGATGATCACCAGCACCGCCCAGAACATGAGATGGATGGTCATCAGGCTGATGGCGAACTTGCGGTCCTCCGGCCTCTTGGAGGGGTTCCTGTCGATGTAGGGCGCGAGCATCAACGCCAGCAGCCCGATGCCGGGGATGGTCACGCCGGCGACCATCGGGTGGAACATCGTCAGCAACTCCTGCAGCCCGAGGAAGTACCAGGGCGCCTTGGACGGGTTGGGAGTCTGGTTGTAGTTGGCCAGCTCCAGCAGCGGGGCGTTCACGAAGATCGAGAAGATCAGAGTGAATGCGGTGATGAACAACGACGCCACGAACTCCACCACCAGCAGGTGGGGCCAGACGTGCACCTTGTCCTGCGGCTTCGACTTCACGTCCTGGATCGAGCCCGACTTGACCACGGTCAGCAGGCGCTGGGTGTGCCCGCCGGGGCCGGTGACCGGCGTCGCATCCGGGGCCGCGGGCGGGGCGGCTACGGCCACTCCCCCGCCGCCGGCTGCCGGGGCTCCGGCTTCGGCCGCGGCGTCTCCTCCGCCCGTCTGAGCCCGGGCCGCCTTCGACCGCTCCAGCAGGTGGGGCGGAATCTTGCTGGCGGCCTGCTGCTGTGCTTCCGCGGGCGCGTCGCCCGGGGCCGCGCCGGCCTGCGCGGCCTTGGCCGCCTCCGCCTTCGCCCGGGCCTCCTCGGCCCGCTTGCGTAGATGTTCGGGAATCTCAACCATCGCCTCTACCTCTGCTCGCCGCCTACAGCGGTCCCGAGATGCCGCCGTCCTTGCGGACCCGCCAGAAGTGGATCGCCAGGAAGATGACGAGCACGAACGGCAGCATCAGAACGTGGAGCACGTACCAGCGCAGCAGGGTGTCGGTTCCGATCTCCACACCACCCAGCAGCACGAAACGCACCTGGTCGCCGAACACCGGCGTGTACCCCATCATGTTGGTGCCGACGGTCACCGCCCACAGGGCCAGCTGGTCCCACGGCAGCAGGTAGCCCGTGAACGAGAGCAGCAGCGTCAGCTTGAGAAGGATCACGCCGATAACCCAGTTGAACTCCCGGGGCGGCTTGTAGGCCCCGTGATAGAAGACCCTCGCCATGTGCAGGAACACCGTGATCACCATCAGGTGGGCGCCCCACCGGTGAATGTTGCGGACCAGCAGCCCGAAGGTCACCGAGGTCTGCAGGGTGTAGATGTCGTCCCAGGCCTGGGCGGCCGTGGGCCGGTAGAAGAACATCAGGAAGATGCCGGTGACCGTCTCGAGGATGAACAGGAAGAAGCTCAGCCCGCCGAGGCACAGCGTGTAGCTCACCTTCACGGCGTGGCGCTTCACCTTCACCGGGTGCAGGTGATAGAGCACGCTGTTCATGACCACGTAGGACCGGTTGCGGGGGCTGTCGGTGTAGCCCTTGCGGAAGATCGACCCGGGCCGGAAGATCGAGGTCCAGGCCTGCGAGCCCTGGACCTGGTCGGCCAGGGTGCTCATCTGGTCGGCGAGGCGCTCCGGGAGCGGCTTCTTGCGCTCTTCTGTGTCGATGGCCATCGGGGTGGGGGATCTCCTGTGGGATCGAGTCGTGTCGTCGCGCCGCCCTCAGGCGAGGCGCATCCCGTAGCCGTAGCCATGGGAGTTGGTTCGTTGATGTGGATCTCCCCCGGGGGGAGCATCGCCAATCTTGCCGAGAATGATTACACCGGTCGGGCAGCGATCCACACACAGCGCGCAACGAGTGCAGACATCGTCGTCGATTGTGAAGATGACCCGGTCGGCAGGATCGATGCCGGGAAGCTCCGTGCCGATGGACTCATCCACAGCGTCGGGGGTGACCATGAAGATGCACTTCCACGGGCAGATGTCCACGCAGCCCTCGCACATGATGCACTCGGACTGGTCGATGTGGATGAACGTCTTGGGCTTGACAGCCGCCGACAGCCAGGCCGCGTCCACTTCCTGCAGCACGTAGTCGTCCCGGAACTCCGGCATGGGGGGATTGGCGTCGGTGGTGGTCACGCCTCTGAGCCCTCCCGCACCAGGGGACGCCCGAAGCTCGACACCTCGACGGCCTCGGCAGCCTCGGCCTTCTTGCCCCGGTCCTGCCAGATGTGCCACATCCAGACGTGGGCGGCGATTCCCACGACGTATATGCCGCTGGCGATGACGTCGCGGATCACGACGTAGGTGATGGTGAACGGGAAACTGCCACCGTGCGCCTGCGCCCGGAGGATCCCGCCGGGTCCGACGAAGAGCTTGTCGGTCCGCCAGTTGAGCTCGTTGTCGGCCCACGCCAGAAACTGGTGCGGCACGACCCCGTACACCCAGAACAACCCGAAGAACACGATCATCGCCCCGAACATGGCCTCGCCCCACGTGACGGGAGTGCCGACGGGCCGGCGCTTCATGTAGGCGAGAACGCCGCCGGTAAGCACGGCCGTTACCAGGATGGACAGGGCGAAGGCGACCACCGGCACTCCTCGGCGACGACTATAGACAGCTGGCAGTGTAGTCCCGGCAGGGCGGACCCTCCCCGGACTCGGGTAGGTCTATCACCGCGGCACCACCGATCCGAACATCGGCGTCGCGCCGGATCCCGGCCGACGCGAACACCGGCAGAGAGGGGACGACTCCACAACTTCCCCGAATCGTCGCCCCATCTCTGCCGGATAACACTCGAAATAGCCGATAAGCATCTTCATATCAAATCGGGGACTGCCGAATCCGCTGAGCCGACCCGCTCAGCCCCGGAACTTGGAGGCGTAGCCGATCCGCATCGCGGGACGGAAGATCAACTCGGTGGCCGCGTACATCGACCCGAGGATCCCGTCCAGCCCACCAGCGGTCACCTGCATCACAGGCGTCGAACCCGAAAGGAACACGGCGTCCTCGGGGCCGATCTCGAGCTTCAGCCCGGTCAGCCGCCGGTTCCGTCGCAGCAGGTGCTCGTAGAACCGGGCGTGGTTCTCCTCGGGGGCGGGCACCAGACAAGTCTCGTAGTGAAGGGTGCGCTGGCCGAGGGTGAACCAGATCGTCCAAACCTCCTTCTCGTCGCCGCTGACCCGCACATACCAGCGCCGGGAGCCCTCCGGGCCGCGCTCCACCGCGGCGATGGCCTCCTTCGAGCCGGCCGCGGCCTCCAGCCATGAGTCGATGAGACGCTGCGTGGCGTCGAGCTCGGCGTCGGTGACCGGCGCGGCTCCGGTCAGCGGGTCGCCGCCGTCCGCCTCAGATGGATCCAGCCCGCTCATCGCGCTCAAGCGGTGCAGTCCAACGGCACCCGCGCCGACAGGTCCTCGAAGATCCTGCGCAGGCGTCCTGCGGTGGCGGTCCAGGAGTACCGGCCGGCCATCTCGGCGCCGTGGCGGGCCATGGACGAGGCCAGCGTCGGATCATCGAGGATCGACCTCACCGCCGCGATGTACAGCGCCGGGTCGCGTTCGGCGATCCGGAAGCCGTTGCGGCCGTCGTCGACCAGCGTGCGCAGCCCGCCCACATCGGCCGCGACCACCGGGACACCGCAGGCCGAAGCCTCCAGCGCCACCAGGCCGAAGGACTCCGACCGGCTGGGTACCAGGCAGACATCAGCAGCCCGGTAGTAGGTGGACAGCAGGTGGTGGGGTTGCGGGGCGACCATGGTGACGCGCCCCTGCAGGCCGTGGCGGTGCACCGCGTCATGGAGGCGTCGCAGTTCGCGCTCGCCGTCGGGGCCGGACGCACCGCCCACCACCAGCAGGCGGGCGCCACGGTAGCCGTCGCCCAGACCGGCGAGGGTCTCGATGGCCACGCCCAGACCCTTCAAGGGCTGGATGCGACCCACGAACAGCAGCACCGGCTCGTCCCCCAGCCCCAGAGCGGCTCGGGCCCCGCGGCGGGACCCGGCTGAGAAGAAGGCCGAGTCCACGCCAGGCGCCACCACATCCATGCGCTGGGGGTCGGCACCGTAGAGCTTGGCCAGCTGCTGCACCTCGGCGACGGAATTGGCGGTGATCACGTCGGAACACGCGATCACCTCGGCCTCCGCCTCGATCCGGCGCTGAGGCTCGGGGTCGCCCGTGGTGGCCTTCACCCGGGCCAGGGTGTGGAACGTGGACACCAGCGGCAGGTCGAGTTCGTGCTTGAGCCGGTGCCCGGCCACGCCGGACAGCCAGTAGTTGGCGTGCAGCACGTCCACCGGATTCTCCAACAGCCGGGCCGCCACCCCTCGCGCGAACTCGTCGACCGACCCGGCCAGCGACTCCTTGGGCAACTCGGGCGGTCCCGCGTCGATGTGGACGACCCGGAATCCGGGCTCCACGTCCACCACCGCGGGCGCGTCGCTGTGGCGCCTCACGTACACGGTGGCGTCGATCCCGGCCTGAGCCATCGACGACACCAGCTCGCGCACGTACACGTTCATCCCGCCGGCGTCTCCCCGGCCCGGCAGCACCAGCGGCGAGGTGTGTAGCGACAGGACAGCGACGCGGCTCACGGAGGGTCGAGGATAATGCGCCCCGGGCGGAGCCGTTAGTGCCCCGCCGGTCTCCCGCTCTTGTTCGCTGCGCTCACGGGCCGCTCGGGCCACGGCCTCGCAAGCTCGGCCTCTGGCCGCCTGAGACGGGCGGCAGCACCGCGATCTCGTCGTCGTCGCCGACCGGCATGTTGGGCGCGGTCGGCTCGCCGTTGCACCAGACCTGACATGTCTCGAGCAGTCCGGCGAAGTCATGTCCGTAACGGCCGCATGCCGCCTCCAGCACCTCACGCACGGTGGCGCCGGGAACGGTGTCACGGCCCTTCCCGGCAGCCTCGCGCGCCGATGCGAACAGCCGTAGATGAGCCACGGCGTCATGGTAGCGGTGGCTCCGAGCCCGGCGCGGCTGAGAGGCCGCGCCGGGCCGGCAGGCATCCGCGGCCGGGGTCCGCGGCCCGGTTACGGTCACCCGCGATCATGGTAAATCTCCTTGTCGTTCGTCACGCCGAGTCCGTGTGGAATCTTGACGGCCGCTGGCAGGGTCAGGCCGACCCCCCGCTAGCGGAGCAGGGCGCGGCCCAGGCCCGTCTCGCGGCCCCCAAGATCGGCGACGTCAGCTGCATCGTGTCCAGCGACCTGCGCCGGGCCACTTCGACGGCCGGAATCATCGCCGAGACCCTGGGCATCGGGCCCGTGACCATCGACGCGGGGTGGCGCGAGCGCGACGTCGGCCGATGGCAGGGGCTGACCACTGCCGAGATCGAGAGCCAGTACCCCGGCGCGCTGGGCGCCGGGAACCACCCGCCGGGCTGGGAGAGCGACGAGTCGCTGCTCGACCGGGTGTTCGCGGCCATCGGGCGGACCGAGGCCCGGGTCGTGTCGGGCGATGTGTTGGTTGTGTCACATGCTGGTGTCATCTATACGCTTGAACAGCATTTCGGTTGCGATTTCGACCGCATCGGGAACCTCGGGGGCCGCCGCCTGCTCGTTCAGTCGGGCGAGGTGAGCCTGCAGGAGCGAATCGCGCTCACCGTCGACGGCGAGCGCCTCAGGCCCGCGGCGACGAAGGAGCGACGATGAGCACAGGCGGCGCACCGGCTGCCGGATTCGACGGTGGGGAGCACCGGAACCTTCCCCCCGTCCGGGTGATCCGCAGCCCTAGGCGAAAGGAATCGGTGTCGGCGCGGATGTCCGACGGCGTTCTGATCGTGCGTATCCCGGACTTCTTCACCGAGGACGAGGAACAGGTCATGGTCAGCAAGGTCCTGGACCGGTTCGAGGAGAAGTGGCGCTGCGCCCATGTGCCGCTGGAGCCCCGGGCCCGGGAGCTCGCGGCGCGATTCGGCCTCCCCGAGCCCCGCTCCATCCGGTGGTCGTCGCGACAGCGCCTGCGCTGGGGGTCCTGTTCGACCGGCAGCGGAGACATCCGCATCTCGAGCCGGCTGGCCGACGTCCCGCCCTGGGTGCTCGACCATGTCATCATCCACGAACTGGCCCACCTGGTGGTGGCCGACCACTCGCCCGAGTTCCATGCCCTCGTGAACCGCAACCCCAACTCGGAGCGGGCGGAGGGCTACCTGCTGGCCCTCAGCGACATCGGCTCGAGGCCACCGTCGTCAGAACAGGCCCTCGCCAGCTGACGACCGACCCAGAGGGCCTAGCAGGCCGGGCCGGCCGGTGCCTGCTCGTCGCCGCCCCGCTGATCGTCATCGGGCGTCCCCGTGCCCGGCGAGTCGAGTTCGGCGGCCAGCGCCTCGGCGGCATCAAGGTCGCCGGAGTCGAGCGCAGCCAGGGCCTCGTCGACGTTGTCCAGGTCCTGCTCGATGGCTTCGAGCGACGCCGCATCGTGGGCAGCGGCGTCCTCGGAGGGCTGCGGCTCGCCGACATCGGTCACGCGCCAAGAGTAACCCCCGCGTCCAAAGGCGCGATCTGCGAGACTTGGCGCCATGGCCCGCAATGTGCTCGGTGGCGAGCTCCAACCCTGTTCCTTCGATCCGCTCACCGGCTGGTTCAGAGACGGCTGCTGCAACACCGACTCGGGCGACTACGGGGTCCACACCGTCTGCGCGGTGATGACCGCCGAGTTCCTCGCGTTCTCCAAGGCGGCCGGCAACGATCTCTCGACGCCGAAGACCGCCATCGGCTTCGACGGGCTGGCGCCCGGCGACCACTGGTGCCTGTGCGCGCCGCGCTGGACCGAGGCTCTGGAGGCCGGGGCAGCCCCCGAGGTCGTGTTGGAGGCGACCCACGCCCGGACCCTGGAATGGGCCGACCTCAGCGACCTCAAGGCCCACCGCTTCACCGGCGACCCCGCCTGACCGCGCCGGCCGGGCCGCTGCCGCTGCCACAATGGAGGCGGGCCGCTAGCTCATCGGGTAGAGCAGGAGACTTTTAATCTCAAGGTGCCGGGTTCGAGCCCCGGGCGGCCCACCGAGCGGTCCCGAACACAGCCCGTGGCCACGGCACGCGAGACCGGCGTCAAGGGCGGGCGACCCCGCCGGACATCACTGTCGGACAGGGGTTGTTGGTAGCCTCCATGGCCGTGGAGTGGAACCCCGAACCCCAGGACCTGCCTCGGGATCAAGGGCCGTTCTGGCCCGGAGCCGCCGAACAGCGCAGTCCCAGATGGTCGGCCATTCTGATCGCCGCGGCTGTCGTCATCCTGATCTCCGGCGGAATCATCTGGTGGCTCGGCCGCAGCTCAGACGACGGCACGGCGGAGGGCGCCCCCGACAGCACTGAGGAACCGGCCGAGGCGACCGAATCCAGCGAGCCGGCCGCGCCCGGCGACGGTGACAGCGGGAACGGCAGCGGGGGTGGGCCGGAGCCGAGCGCTGCGACCACCGACGCGACCAGCACGACCACCGCGTCGACCACCACGACCGCTGGGCCGACCACCACGGTCGCGGCCACGACTACCACGATCACCACGGTCCCGCCGGATGACCCGGACCAGTACGGCCCGCCGACGCTGGGCAACCGGTCGACGATGTCGACCGTGGGCCTGGACACGGTCCACTTCGGCATGACGGTGGCCGACGCGCAGCAGGCGGCCGGGACCGTGCTCGTGCCGGCCGGGCCGACGGGACGCTGCTACCACGTGGTCCCCCATGACGCCCCCGAAGGCATCGTCTTCCTCGTGTACGAGGGCACGATCGAGCGGGTCGACATCAACAGCGGACCCATCACCACCCGGTCCGGGGTTGGCGTGGGATCGCCCGAGACCATGGTCACCGACCTCTTCGGCGACTCGATCGAGAGGCAGGTGCGGGTCGACGGGACCGTCGACCTGGTGTTCGTTCCCAGCGACCCCGGCGACCGGAACTACCGGGTGGTCTTCAATGTCTCCGGGGGCGAGGTGCGGGCCCTCAAGTCTGGACGCCTCCCCCAGGTGATGCTCGACACCGGCTGCGAGAGCCAGTAGCGCACTGATCGCCCGTCTGAGGCACGCCCCGGCCTCACGAATCGCTGCCGACCGGCTCTTCCTGCTGGCCGGGCAGTTCGTTGGTGTACTCGTAGCAGTGGATCTCGACCGCGCCGAAGCCGACCTCGGTGGCCGTGCCCGTCTCGAGATCCAGATCCCGCACGAAGCGGATGGCGGAGGCCCGGATGACGTCCTCCTGGACGTACAGGTCCAGCGGGCTCTCCAGCGAGGGCTCTATGAACGTCCCATCCGCGAGGAGCAGACCGACATAAGGGTCGCCGAGGAACGCCTGCAGGTACAGCTCGACAGCATCGCCCGAGTCGGGATCCTCCCCCGATCCGACGACGGTCACTTCGCCGGCGCCCAGCTCTTGGCAACTGACCGTGAAGTGGTACCGGGTATCGCCGATCTCGACCGTCCCCCCGGACGTGGGTGGCCCCTCGGAGGTGGTCGGCGGCTCGGCGGTGGGGCTCTCCGACGGCGCCGTGGATGTCGAGGCCGCCGCGGCCTCGACATCGGCCTCGTCGTCCACCAGCGGTCCGTCGTCGGTGGCGGCGCAGGCTGATGCGGCCGCGACAGCGGCGAGGACCCATGCCAACGCGCCGAGACGCCGACGCGCCCGGTCAGGCGCGCCCCCACACCCTCTCGCCATTGCACCAAGGTAGGCGGGCCGGGTCCCGGCGTGCGGGATCAGGGACTCTTGCCGTGCCGGCGGGCTCAGACATCGCCGGCAGTCCGGGCGTCTCCGGCAGTGCTCCGATGTAGGATCGGGGCGTGCCCTCCCAGAGCGAGGTTCGCAAGCGGCGGCTGCGCGCCGAGGCGCGGCCCGCGGCCGGCAGGCCGCGACGCGGCTCGCGCCGGGACCGCCGGCGCCGTCTCGTCGCATTGGTCGCAGTGGTGGTGGCGGTGATGATGGTGGCCTCACTGCTGGTGGGACTGGTGTCTGTCGTCTGACGATGAGCACGCCGAAGCGGGAGCGCCAGCGCCTGAACCGCATGCAACGCATCGCCGCGGACGAGGCTGCCGCCAAGAAGTACACCACCAACCGGCGCATCAAGCGGATCGGCATCGGGGCGGTGGTTGTGGCGGCGGCTATCGCAGTGGTCGGCTACCTGCAGCGCGACGACTCCGAGCCTGCCACCCCTGATCCGGCGCCAGAGGATGTCGCCATCGACGAGGCCATCGACGAGCAGGCGGCCGCCGAGGAGCAGGCAGCCACCGACATCGCCACCGACCAGCAGGCAGCCACCGACGAGCAGGCAGCTACCGACGACCCGACACTCGAGGAAACCGCCGACGACCCGGTGCCCGACTCACAAGGCGTGGAGCCGGAAGGCGGATCGGCCACAGGATGCCCGGCGACCGACGGATCGAGCCCGCGGACCATCGACTTCAGCGGCCCCCAGCCCCTGTGCATCGATCCCGAGGCCGGCTACGTCGCCGTCTTCGACACCAGCGAGGGCGAGATGCGCTTCGAGTTGACCGCCTCGGACACGCCGCTGACGGTGAACAACTTCGTGACGCTGGCCCGATGGGGCTACTACGACGGCACCCGGCTGTTCCGCACCGACCCGTCCATCGACATCATCCAGGGCGGCTCGCCCCACACCGACAGTGCCTCGGACCCCGGTCCGGGATACACCATCCCGGACGAGCCTGCGTTCGAGGAGGACCCGGAGACCGGCCGGCTCACCGGGCCCTACCGCTACCAGCCGGGGCAGCTCGTCATGGCCCGATCGGCCGGGCGCGACGCGGCCGGCGCCCAGTTCTTCCTCACCACCGGCCCCAACACCGCTCTGCTCGACTCGCAGGGCGTCTACGTGGTCTTCGGGAACACCGACGACGCCGGTCTGGCTGTAGCCCAATCGATCATCGCCCTTCACGAGCCGGGGGGATCGCTGGGAGGTGGCCCCTCACGGGACGTGACCGTGCACTCGGTGACCATCGAGGAGACGCCAGCAGGCGGCTAAGCGGCTGCGCGAGCACATATGAGTCCGTTGCGTCGCAGCGGTGTCATTCCCGCTCTTGTTCGCTGCGCTCACGGGCCGCTCGGGCCACGGCCTCGCCCGTATGGGCCGCGTTGTCCCGCCCATTCGCTCGGCCTCTGAGCGGGCCGGTCGCCCCGGCGGCTCTAGTCCCCCGACGAAGCCGCCAGGCTCACCGGGCTCCCGCCTTGGCGGGCCTCGACCGTGCCGCCGAGCACGGTCCAGTCCTCGGGTCTGGACGACGACTCCAACTCTCGAGGCGAGGCGGTCGACTCCACGGCCGCTCCCGACTCCAGCGCCATGAAGAGGGCCGATTCACCGACCATGCCGTGCAGGCGGCGGCGCCGGTCCCGTGGCCAGGTCTCCCAACCGGCGGCCACCACGATTCCGCGGTGCAACCCCAGACCGACGGTGAGCGCGCCCCCGCGGTCGTCCACCATCGAAGCGCAGACCGCGGCCGCGGTCGCCCCGGCCCAGACCACATCGGCGCCACGGCGGTGGGCTTCCACGATGGCTTCCAGCAGCGGGGTGGCCTTGGCCGCGCCCACGAAGTGCGCGGGGGATCCATCGAGCACGAGCACGGCGTCGCAGCCGGCGATCGGCTCGGCCACCGCCGGGTCCAGCGAGTCGGACCGGCGCACGGCCCTCACCACGGTGTGCTCCACCGAGAGTTCAGCGGCCCAGGCGCCGATCCGGGCGACGACAGCGTCGGGACGCCGGTAGGCGGCGGCCAGCGTCACCACCGCGACCGAGCCGCAGCCGTGCAGGGCTCGACCCGCCGCGGTGCCCGCATCCAGCTCGCGGCCCCCGGCCAGGACTACCCGCGTCATGGCTGGACCGGGGTCTCGCGCCGGGCCCGGATCTCCACATAGCGCCGCCACCGCGCCGGGGCCGACGCCAGCTCTCGGCGGTGGAGGTCGGCGACGGTGAAGCCGCCGGCGCGCAGGGCCGACACCACGTCCCGCTCGGGCCGGTCCGGGCCCGGCCGGCGGCCTCGGAGCCTGAAGGGAAGCCAGCCACGCCGCTCAGCGTTGGCGGATCCGGACGGCTCGATCATGAGGATCCACCCGTCGTCGGCCAGGATCTGCTCCAGAGCAGCTACGAAGTGGTCGAGGTCGGTCACCTGCGGGGTGCGCATGAACGACAGGATCGTGTCGTAGCGGGCACCGAGCAAGCATTCTGAGCGCACGGCCTCCTCAACGCCATCTGCGGGAAGCTCGAGCACACGGCCCGCCGCGGATGCTGCCAGAGCCTGCCAACGCCCGCCGAGGGCGTCGACTAGCGCCGGCGGCGCCTGACCGCCGTCCAAGGCCATGACCATCTTTCCAACCTACTCTTCCGGGGGTGCCCGCCGATGCGGGGCGCCCGCCCCTTCATGGACTCCGAGCCTCTTGGCACAAGGTGGGCCGCGGCCACGCCGGCGATCTGGCCGCATGCCGGTGGGTGTTCCCGCACCCCTCGGCCGCCGACGAGGCCGGACTGGTGGCCGTGGGCGCCGACCTGGAGCCGTCCACGCTGATCGCGGCCTACAGCCGCGGGCTGTTCCCCATGCCGTTGAGGCCTGGCGGGCGGATCGGCTGGTGGTCTCCGCCGGAGCGGGGCGTCCTGGAGCCCGAGCGGCTTGTCGTCAGCCGGTCGTTGCGGCAGTCCTGCCGGCGCTACGAGATCCGGGTTGACACTGCCTTCGCCGAGGTCGTCGAGGGATGCGCGGACCCGGCCAGGCCCCATGGCTGGATCGACGACCAGATGCGGGCCGCCTACTGGCAGATGCACCTCGCGGGCTTGGCTCACAGCGTCGAGGCGTGGAGCGGCGGCGAGCTGGCCGGCGGCCTGTACGGAGTGGCCATCGGCGGCCTGTTCGCGGGGGAGTCGATGTTCTACCGGTCCCGCGACGCCTCCAAGGCCGCGCTGGTGGCCCTGGCCGCCGGCCTCAGCGACGGTCACCCGCGACTGATCGACGTCCAGTGGGTGACGCCGCACCTGCGCTCGCTCGGCGCGAGCCCCATCCCGCGGCATCAATACCTGCGCCACCTGCCGGAGCTGCTCGCCTCCCCCACCCCCGACGCTGTTCACGCCCGCCCGCGACTGACCGGGGTCACACTGTTGGGTGGCTCACCATGCGGAGTTTGAGCGGGACCAACCGCGTGTTGCGGGGATCGACCGCCAGCAGAAGCCCCTCCAGCGTGTAAGCCCCGAGCAGAGGCTCGACGTCGTCGTTGCCGAAGAGCACCAGAGTCGGCGCGGTGCGTTCATCGACAGTTGCCACCGCGAGACCGACGTCGTAGTCGACGAGACGGCCGTCGGCCAGCTCGAGGGTGTAGGTGTCGAACGGTTCCAACTCCAGCTCTGTCAGCAGCTCTGCCGACACCAGTGTGTAGAAGGAGCCCGTGTCGACCAGCGCCTCCACCTCCACCGACCGCTCGCCGTCGATGCTTGCCAACCGCAGGGTCTTGCTGAAGACTCCCACCACAGACCTCCTACCAGCGTCTACTGAAAAGTCATTGTACTCCAATGTCTTTCATTTCCACCCGCCGTAGCTTGGTCTGCGCTGCCAGGGCCGGCCCGCGTAGCGCCAGCGGGGCGAGGGTGACGGCATGGCGGCGGCACTCAGACGCGGCCAGAGGTCGGACTGGAGAGCCTCGACGGCCGCGACGATCGAGGCCCGCTCGGTTTCGGTCGGTTCCGGGGTGATGGACACGATCTCGATGCCACCGGGCGCAACTGGGGCGGTCGATGCGTCCGAGACGGTCACAGCGGGACGTTCCCGTGCTTGCGCTCGGGGATCTCCTCGCGCTTCGACTCCAACATCTTCAAGCCGGCCACGATCTTGCGGCGAGTCTGTGACGGCTCGATCACCTCGTCCACGAAGCCCCGCTCGGCCGCCACGTAGGGATTGGCCAGACGCTGCGTGTAGTCGTCCACCAACTCGTCGCGGCGCGCGGTGGGATCGGCGGCATCGGCCAACTCGCGGCGGTAGATGATCTCGACCGCGCCCTGAGGCCCCATGACCGCGATCTCCGCGGACGGCCAGGCGAACGAGAGGTCCGAGCCGACGCCCTTGGAGTCCATCACCACGTAGGCGCCCCCGTAGGCCTTGCGAGTGATGATGGAGATGCGGGGCACCGCGGCCTCGCAGTAGGCGTACAGCAGCTTGGCGCCGTGGCGGATGATGCCGCCGTGCTCCTGGTCCACCCCGGGAAGGAAGCCGGGCACATCGACGAAGGTCACGAGCGGGATGTTGAAGGCGTCGCAAGTGCGCACGAAACGGGCTGCCTTCTCGGCCGACTCGATGTCGAGCACCCCGGCCAGCACCAGGGGCTGGTTGCCGACCACGCCGACGGAGCGGCCGGCGACGCGGGCGAAACCGCACACGATGCTGCGGGCCCACGACGCGTGGTACTCGAAGAAGTCGCCGTCGTCGACCACTTCGGCGATCACGTCCTTCATGTCGTACGGGACGTTGGGGCTGTCTGGCAGCAGCGTGTCGAGGGCTGTGCACTCCCGGTCGGGATCGTCGGCCGACTTGTAGGTCGGGGGTTGCTCGAGGTTGTTGGAGGGCAGGAACGACAGCAGCGTCTTGACCTCGTCGAGCACGTCTTCCTCGTCGGCTCCGACGAAGGTGGCCACGCCCGACTTGGTGCTGTGACTGGTGGCCCCGCCGAGGTCCTCGAGGGTCACCGCCTCGCCGGTGACGGTCCTCACCACGTCGGGACCGGTGATGAACATGTGGGACTTCTCGCGGACCATGAAGATGAAGTCGGTCATGGCCGGGCTGTAGACGGCGCCGCCCGCACACGGCCCGAGGATCACGCTGATCTGCGGGATGACGCCGGAGGCCTGCACGTTGCGGTAGAAGATCCCGCCGTAGCCGTCGAGGGACACCACGCCCTCCTGGATGCGGGCCCCGGCCCCGTCGTTGAGCCCGATCATGGGAGCGCCCACCGAGACGGCCAGGTCCATCACCTTGTGGAGCTTCTCGGCGAACACCTCGCCCAGCGCGCCGCCCATAACCGTGAAGTCCTGGGCGAACACGAACACCTTGCGGCCGTCGATGGTGCCCCAGCCGGTGATCACGCCGTCGGTGTAGGGACGGTCGTCGAGCCCGGCGTCGTGGGCGCGGTGGCGGGCCAGCATGTCGAGCTCGTGGAACGATCCCTCGTCCAGCAGGTAGTCGAGCCGTTCCCGGGCCAGCAGCTTGCCCTTGTCGTGCTGGCGCTTCACCGCCCGCTCGGGACCCGCGGACCGCGCTTCGGACTTCCGGGTCCGCAGATCCTCAAGCTTGTCGTGCATGGGCGTTCCAGCCACGACGCTGAAGGCTACCGGCACCCCGGCACGCGCCGGGAGCCGCCGCAACCGAACTGGCAGCAGAATGCACGTATACCGGGCAGAACGCTGCCAGTTCCTGCCGCAGGCCCGGGCCGTCGACCGCCTTGGCCGAGTGCTCGCCCTCCCCATACGACAAGGCACCATCAGTATGGCTGTCACACTCCTTCGATACTGTCCTCGCCCATGACTGCGCAGCCTGTCGACAACCTCAATGCAACGACGGCGCCCGCCAACCCCGCGCCGCAACGCTGGCGGCTCAACCGAGCCGGCATCGTCAACGTCTACCAGTACGAGAACGAGGTGTTGGACTTCGCTGGAGGTCGGCTGCTGCTGCGGGGTGTCAACGGCTCGGGCAAGTCGACCGCGATGAACATGCTGCTGCCGTTCCTGCTGACCGCTCGCCCCGGCCGCATCGACGCGGCGGGCGAGCAGATCGGGATCCTGAAGTCTTGGATGCTCAGCGGCCGCGATGACCGCCAACCGGTGGGGTACCTGTGGATCGAGTTCGAGCAGCAGGGTGAGTTTGTCGTGTGCGGCTGCGGCATCAAGGCCAACCGCCACTCCGACACGGTGTCCACGTGGTGGTTTGTCACGTCGAAGCGGCCCGGAGTCGACGTCCACCTCCTCGCCGGCGACCAACCGCTGTCGGCTGACGCACTGCGGGCCGAACTCGACGGTGACGACGTGTTCGGCGACCGGCGCCGCTCCGACTACCGGCGCACTGTGCAGCAGCGCCTCTTCGGCGGCGCGCCGATCGACCAGCACGTGGGGCTCATCCATGTGGTTCGCAGCCCCCGGGTCGGCGACCGCATCGATGTCGAACTGCCGGAGCACCTCGTCGAGGCACTTCCGCAGCTGTCGGAGCAGGCGCTGGCCGAGGCCGCCCAGCCGCTCGACGATCTCGAGGAGCATCGCCGCAACGTCGCCGACCTTGAGCGCACATCGGAGGCGATCCGCGGCCTGTTGGACGTCTACCGCTCCTATTGCGCCCACGAGATGCGGCAGCGAGCGGTTGAGGGACGCTCAACGCTGGCGGCTGAGCGAAGCCGGGGCCGCGACGAGAAGCACACCCAGGAGGCCGCGCTCGCAGCCGAGGCCGAGGTCGTCCGCCTCGACGAGGAAATCGTTGAGCATGAGCGCACCGCCGACCGCATGCGAAGCGAGATCTCGGCGCTGGAAGAATCGCGCGCCTATCGCGAGGGCCGGCAACTCGACGCCCTGCGCGACTTTGTGGCCAACCTGGCCAGAGAGCGCGAGAGCGCCGCGGCGCGGGCGGCGCGGCGCGAGGAGCGCGTGGAGGCAACGGCCGGCGACCTTCTCAGAGCCCGGAACCGCGGCCGTGACGACTGCGCCGCGCTCAACATCGGGCTTGCCGCCGCGGCGGAGTCAGGCGAACACTGCCGGGTAGCCCGCCGCCCGCCCGGACCGATCGCGGTACCCGAGACTGAGCTCACCGAAGCCGAGGCGTCCCAGCCGACCGCCACTCTCGACGACGCCACAATCACCCGCGAGCTCGCCGCGATGGGTGGGGCCGTCCTCGCGAGGCAAGCGGACGTCGACAGGGTCGATGAGTCACGCTCCGTGCTCGACACCGCTGAGGCCGCACTGAGCCGGGCCGAGTCGGCCCTCAAGGCTGCGTCCGGCGCGGCTGATCGCTGCTCGGCCCGCTTGGCCGAGCAGCAGCGCGGCCTCCTCTCGGTACAACGCGAATGGCATTACAAGACCCGTGTATGGGCGTCGGAGGCCCACTCCCTGCTGCAGGAAGCAGGTCTGGACGCGCCCGGGGTCTCCGCCCTTGCCGCCCCACTGCCGGACGCCGGAGCGCGGACCGACGACACATCCGCGGTGACGTCGACCGCGCCGGCGGCGGGGGCTGAGGGTGCCGCGACTCTGCGGGCCGAACTCTCTCTGGATTGCGATGAGCTCATCGGGCACTGGCGGGACTCTGCCGCCGCAGTCGAGCACCGGCTGATGGGCGAGCGCGCCTCGGCCGGCGAGGCGCAGGCCCTCGTCGATTCACTGGCGGACCGCACGGAGCCTGAGCCTCCCAGACTCGGCTGGCAGGCTGCCCCGGAGTACTGCCTGGCCGATCTGATCGACTTCAAGGTGCAGGTGGGAGAAGCAGAGCGCTGCGGCATCGAGGCCGCGCTCGAGTCCTCTGGCCTGCTCTCCGCCCGACTCGTCGAGGACGCCGCTCTCGAGTTGAAGAGCGGCGAGTTGGTCGCAGCGACGGCGCGACCCGTCGACGACCCCCTCAGCGAACACCTGGACGTGACCGTGCCGGACCGGCTCAGCAACCGGGTGGACCCGCAGGCGGTGGCCCGGCTGCTCGCCTCGATCTCGTTCGACATGTCGGGCCGCGCGGCCACCGCGGCGGCCGCCGACGGTTCCTTCCGGGTTGGCGCCCTTCACGGGCGCCACTGCAAGGACCAGGTCGAGTTCATCGGAGCAACCGCTCGCCGGGAGGCGCTCGAACGCGAGCGGCTGGCGGCGTCGACCCGCCGGAATGAGGCGGCTGCCATCGTGCGTGACAGCGAGGCAGAACTGGCCCGGCACCGGTCGTCGCTCGAACGGGCTCAGCGAATCCGGGGGCGCCTGCCCTCCACCGCGGCGATCGTCGAGGCGGCTGCCTCCGTCGCGGCCGCAGCCCAAGAGGCGGACTCGGCCGATGCCCACCGGGACACGGCCGCTGCCGATCGCGGCGCGGCAGACCGAGCGGCGACTGGAGCCTCGAACGAGCTGCAACGGATCGCGGTGACGCTGCAGCTTCCACAGGACTGCCCCGGCCTCGACGCGATCCGCGCGGAACTGCGCGACCTGGCGGCCAAGCTGGAGCGGTGCCAATCTCTGCTGGAAGCGCTGAGACGGTCGATCAGCGAATGGAACGGGGCCGCGGCCCGCTGGCGAGCAGCCGACGACGACCTTCGCGCCGAGCGCGGCTCCCTATCCAGGATCGAGTCCGAGCACGGCCGCGAGCAAGCCCGCCTGGCGACTATTGAGGACAGCATCGGCGCGGAGTACGCGGAGGTGGTGGCCACTCGAGACGCGTGCCGGGCGGAACTGGCGCGGATCGAGGAACTCCTGCGGGCGAGCCGCGAGCAGCTGATCGGCGCGGTGGACGGCAGGGCCAAGGCCCGCGCCGCGGCCGAAGTCGCCGCCTCCGAGCGCGTCCGTGCGGTGGCGGCCTGCGACGAGGCGCGTCGGTCGCTCGTCGCCGCGCTGGCAACGCCTGGGCTGATCGAGGCCCTCACTCCGATCGGCGACGACTCGCCAGCGCCGATCGCGGCCGACTCCACCGGCCCCAAGGGTCTGCGCCAAGTGGTCCAAGCCGTCGAGCGACTGCTGGCCGAGACTGATGGCGACGCCGCTGCCGGGAGCGACGATGCGCTCCACATGGCCGGCGAGGGCGGTGCCGACCGGTCGGCCGTTGCTCGCCCGCCCGACGCCGCGAGAATCACCGCCGACAGCGTCCGGCAATCGTTGCGACGGCGCCGCGACGCGCTGGGCGCGAGGTGGGATGCGGACGATCGCCAGCCAGACGACACGGCCATGCCTCTATGGGTGGAGGTGACGGGACCGTCCGGGCGGGCACCGTTGGCAGCCTCGGTGCGGGCCGTGACCCAGCAACTCGACCGTATGGTCGCTCTGCTCGACCACAAGCAGAGCGAGGCGCTCCGGGAGTTGCTGCAAGGCATGATCGCACGCGAGATCGCCGATCGAGTCCACCGCGCCGCGAGGCTGGTGGAGCGCATGAACGATCGGCTGGACGCAGTCACCACGGCCCACGATGTGGGCGTCCGCCTGCGATGGCGGCGCTCCCGCGAGCTCGACCCGGCCACAGACGCCATGATCGACCTGCTCACGAAGTTGCCCGACCTCCGCACCGATGACGACGAGAGCCGGCTGCGCCGGGCGCTGTCGGACCACTTGCAAGAGGCCCGGGCCCTCCAGCCTGACGTCCCTTATCGCCAGCTGATCTCCGAGACACTCGACTACAAGCGGTGGCACGAGATGGCGGTGATGGTGCAGCGCCCCGGCGAGAAGGAGACGAGGCTGAGCCGCAGGACGCCGCTGTCGGAGGGCGAGAAGAAGCTCGTCACGTACCTCCCGCTGTTCGCGGCGGTGGCCGCGTCATGCGACTCCATCGCCGAGCAGGCAGACGGGACCGAGGACGAAGCACAGGGAGTCGCCCGGTTCGTCGTGCTCGACGACGCGTTCGCCAAGGTGTCCGAGGACAACCACGCCAAGCTCTTCGGCCTGCTCGTCGATCTAGACCTTGATCTCATCGCCACCAGCGAGAGGCTGTGGGGCACCCACGCGAGCGTGCCCGAACTGGCCATCACCGAGGTCGTGCGGGACGCCAGACTTCGCACCATCCTACTCGAGCACTACCGGTGGGACGGCGCCACGCTTGAGCGGCGTCAAGCGGCATGATTCCCGAGTCCCTGGGCGCAGCCTCCGCCTCCCGGGCCATGAACGGAGACGAATCGGGGCGCGGCAACGCAGCGCCCGCCCTTCGGCGGGGCTCCGACGACGGACCAGACCGCGCCCGGATGCTGTTCCGGTATCTCGCGGTACCCGAGTGGCGCGACTACCGAACGATCCTCGGCGTGTTCGCAGGCACATTCTTCGCCGAGTTCACGCCGGATGATGTCGCGGCCGAGTCCGCCGTCGTGGCGGCTGGAATCGATCCGGCCGTCGTTCCCGGCCGGCTGGAGAGCCTGCACGGCTGGGGGAATCTGACGGTCTCGTCGTCGGTCGGCAACCCGTCGAGCCTGGAGGACTACTACCGGCGCCGCAACCGGTACTTGATCACACGGACCGGTCAGGAGGTCTTCCAGACCGTGGAGGGCGTGTTTTCTGCGGTGGACGAGCACGCCGACCTCCAGGCGGGCCGCCTCCGCGACCTGGACCGCGCTCTGCGCGAGCTAGGCGAGCACGCCGCAGAGGACTTCGCACGGCTCCCGGCCGAGGAACTCGCCGACCGGGTCCGTGCCGTGTTTGACGTCCACGAGCGCTTCACGACCGAACTGACCCAATTCTTCGCCGATCTGAACCAGTGGCAGAGCCGCTACGACCTCAACGCCGACGAGGTGCAGGTGTTCGCGGGCGTCCTCGTAACCTACGTCTCGGAGCAACTGGCCGAGATCGAGCGGATGACACGCCCGATCGCCCGCCGCCTGGAGACCATCCTGCCTCGGCGTGCGGCGCTGACGGGAGCACTCAGATCCGGCCTCGCGGCCCGTGTCGACGACGCCGGGCTCACCGACAGCGTCGCGGTGCGCCACCTGCCGGGCACGGCGACCAGGGACTGGGACCACCTCGCGGAATGGTTCTTGGCACCACCCGGACGGGTGTCGCGGCTCGATCAGCTGACGAGACAGGCGGTGGCGGCCGTTCGCACTCTGACCGCGAACGTGACCCGGCTGTCGCGAGTCGGGTTGGGCGCGACGTCGCGGCGTTCCGACTTCTTGCGTCTGGCCGGCTTCTTCGACAACGCTGCCACCACCGCCGAGGCGCACGAGATCGCGGCGGCCGCCTTCGGGCTCGGATCGAGCCGCCGCCTCGGGACGCTGGCCGCAGACTGCGACGACCCGGAGTCCTCGGCCACGGCTTGGCGCGACGCTCCCCGCGCCGTCGTGCCGGTGTCGTTGCGGAAGCACGGCGACCGCAATCAGCGCGGCAGGCCGACTCCGGTGCGCGACCGGCGGCGCGAACGCGAGTTGATCGAGCGCGACCGCGAACTCAGCCGCACCGCAAGAGAGGCCACCACCGCCGAACTGCTCTCGTGCGCGGACTCTCGGGACCGCATCGACGGCGCCCACATGTCGGTCGCATGCTTCTCGATGCTGCGCGACCTGATCAGCCGTTCGGGGCACGGCGACGCCATGCACGCCGATACACGGACCGTGACCGAGCCCGGAATCCGGTTCACAGTGAGCCGGGTTCCGGGCGAGAGCACCGTCGTGGAGTGCCCCGACGGCCGCCTCGTGATGCGCGGCATCGTCATCTCCGTTGCCAGTCCCGAGGCCGCGGGCGCCTCGTCGAACGGGTCATCCGCCGGCACGGACCGGGCCGATCCGGCATCATGGATCGCGCCCACCACCGACGCGCGGCCCGACCCTGCCGAGGCGGCCTCAGTGGCGCCTGACCGGGAGCGGACCGAGGTGCCGGACAGCGAGGCGATGATCGGAGCTGCGACATGATCGCGTCCGTCCAGCCCGCCGCAGCCGCACCCAGCTCTGCCGATCCTCGTCGAGAACCCGACCTTCGAGCCGCCGCCCGCCACCTGATCGCCCACCCGCTGGTGCTGGCCGAGACCGACCCCGACACGTTTCGCCTCGTCCGACGACACGAGCACACGCTGGACCGCTGGTTCACGCAGAGGTTCGGGTACCGCCTCCAAGTGGGCGCGGACACGGCCCGCCTGTTCAAGAACACTGTCGTGGCGCGCCGCCGGCCGCTGCGCACGGCCGCCGATCCGGGGCGTCCGTTCTCGACCCGCGAGTACACGATGCTCGCCCTCGTACTCGCGGCCGTGGCCGCGGGACCGAACGTGATCAGCCTGCGCGACCTCCTGCACGAGATCCGCTCGGCCGCCACCGACGCGGGCGTGACCGTGACGGAGGCTCCCGCTGACCGCCGGGCGTTGGTCACGGCGCTCAAGTGGATGATGCGCCACGGCGCAGCCAGCGAGGCCCACGAACGGGTCGAGCGCTACGCGACCGACAGCGAGGCCGACGCCATGCTGCGGATCAGGCCCGACCGTGTCGCGCTGCTGCCGCTTCCCGCCTTGGCCCGCGCTGAGACGGTCGCGGATCTGCTGGACCGTTCCGACCAGCGCCAGCCGTCGCCGAGGCGCTGGATGCGCTCAGCCCTGCTGGAGGAGCCGGTGCTGTACCGCGACGATCTCGCAAGCGACGAGTGGACCGAACTGAGGCGCCGGCTCGGCGAGGAGTCCAGGATGTTCGACGAGATGTTCGGACTGCGGCTCGAGGCCCGCGCCGAGGGCCTGGCCGCCATCGACCCCGAGGACCGTCTGACGGACAGCCGCTTTCCTCGCACCGGCACCGTGGGCCACGCCGCCCTGCTGCTGATCGACCGGCTCACGCAGGCCGGACCCGCCTCGGTCGCGCTGTCCGAGGTCGTCGCCGCAGTGAGCGCACTGGCCGAGGAGTATCGCCGCTACTGGTCGCGTCTCGCCGACGATAAGGACGGCCTCACGGTGTCGGTGCTCGAACTCCTTGAAGACCACCGGCTTGCGGAGGTCTCGGACAGCACAGTCCGGATCCTCCCAGCGGCCTGGCGCTATCGCGCTGAAGTCAATGAGAGTTGCGAGCAAGTGTCGCTACTGTGAGGCGGTGCTAATCGGACCGGCACGCCCGTCTGGAAGCGTTGACGACGAGCGCGGCCACGCTCGTGAGCCATAGGCGGGACGCGTGCCCCGTTCTGAGCCACGACCCGTCCCAGAGTCGCTGGTGATGCAAGATCTACAGCCTCTTTGGGCTGCGGTGCGCCAACACCTCGACCGGTACGGGACCGACCGTCGAGGGACGATGGCGCGGCCGGACCTCCACTCCGACGGCGCCCTGGCACTCGAGTCGCTGCTGGGCAGACGGCTGTCCAAGCGACTGGATCTCACGGCGGTCGAGGCTTCGCTCTCAGCCCTGGGAGTCGGCAAGGACCTCGACGAGGCTCTGACCCTCCTCGGCCAGCCTCCATCGGAGGAAGCCGCCAGGCGGCGCGCTGACCGGACCCGGTCGGCTGCTGCACGGGCAGCACTTCGAGACTGCGTGGCGTCATGGCCGGAGCCATGGGCAAGCGAATGGTCCGACGGCCTCATCAGCGCCGGCGGGCTCGGCGGACTCGACGGCGAGGAGGCCGCACACCTGGTGTCGGGTGTCCGGCGCCTGCTCGATCAACTCGACCTGATCGAGCCCCCCGGCGCCAGCCGCACAGAGTTGGCGGCCGGTCTGTTCGGGTCCTCCCACGCCCTCGACCCAGACACAAGGCTGGCGTCGTTCGCCGAGCGCGCCTTGAGCCACCGGGTGGAGCAGCCCGTCGAGGGGCGGGAATTGTGGGAGGCAGCCGGAGTGCTCTTCGACCGCGTCTCGGTGCCCGTGCTGGTGTGGTCGATCCCGACCCAGGGCGATTCGCCGCTCGACGATCTGATCCGAGCGGCTGCGTCCGGTTCGCTTCCCGTGCACATCAGCCTCCTGGCGATGCTGCGACATCCGGTGGTGGTGCCCAGCGGAACGCGGGTCCTGGTCGTCGAGAATCCCCGCTTGGTGGAAGCCGCCGCTGAGCGGCGTCTCCGGAACTGCGTCGTGGCCACCAACGGCAACCCGACGACCGCGGTAACCACCTTGATGGGCCAGATGCAGCGGTCGGGCGCCCTCATCTGGTACCACGGCGACTTCGATGCGGCCGGGGTCTCCATCTGCCGCCGGATGCACGAGGCTGGATGCACACCGTGGATGATGGACGCCAGCCACTACGAGAGCGCAGTCCAACTCGCTGTGCGGAGCGGCGTGACACTGCCGCGCAGCACCAAGGGATGCGGTCCCACACCATGGGATCCCCGGCTCGAGTCGGCGTTCGACGACCACCGGCTGATCGTCCATGAGGAGTTCATGCTCGACGATGTGCTGGAAGCATTCTCCAAGATGTCGCCGTCCTGCTAGCAGAGGCGCCCGGCCGGGTCGAGCCAGCATCCGGGGGTACTCTGATGCCGTGCCGGAGAACGGGTACAGCGACGCGGAACTAGCCGCGATGATGGTCGACTTGGAATCGGACCCAGTCGAGCGCAAGCGGTCGTTGTCGACCTCGGCCTCCGAGAAGATCAGTCGGAGCATCTGCGCTCTTGCCAACGACCTGCCGGGCCACGGAAGGCCGGGCGTGGTTTTCGTCGGTGTGGAGGACGACGGCCGATGTTCCGGGCTCACGATCGACGACAGGCTGCTTCAGCGCCTCGCGGCTCTGCGCGACGACGGGCGCCTCTTGCCCCTGCCGTCGATGGACGTGCAGCGTCGCACTCTTGACGGCTGTGAGATCGCCGTGATCAAAGTCCAGCCCGCGGCTCATCCACCGGTCCGCTACGACGGCCGCGTGTGGGTGCGCGTCGGGCCCACAGTCCGCCAAGCGTCCGCCAGCGACGGGAAGCGCTCCTCGCGCGGTCCCGACACGATGTCCAAGCGAGTCTGGATGTTGCCCAGGCGGCCTGTACGGCAGAGTCACGCGAGAGACTCTGCTCAAGGGTGCGACCGACTACCGCAACGGACTGATCGCGGAGGTCATGCGCAACCTGGGCTTCGCCCAGCACTTCGGCTTGGGGATACCACTGGCCCGTGAAGCGCTGGCAGCCAACAGCAACCCAGAGCCCGAATTCGATGTGCAGCACACATGGGTGCGGGCGACAATCAGGCCGTCGAGGTCGGCGCGATGACCACGGTCGCCTTCTTCAACAACAAGGGGGGCGTTGGCAAGACGTCGCTCGTCTATCACCTGGCCTGGATGTACGCCGATCTCGGAGTGTGTGCGGTAGCGGCGGACCTGGACCCGCAGGCCAACCTCACCGGAATGTTCCTCGATGACAATAACGCCCATGATCTGTGGTCCCCCGATCCACCCCGTGCAACGATCCACGGCGCGCTGCTGCCGTTGCTGCGGGGCACGGGTGACATCGACCCGCCGAAGACGATGAGTCCATGGCCTCCTCTCGGGCTTGTGGCCGGCGATCTCGCCCTATCGGAGGCCGAGGACGAGTTCTCGAGCCAGTGGGCGCAGTGCCTCGACGGCAGCGAGCGCGCCTTCCGGGTGATCACCGCCCTCAGCCGAGCGCTGGGCCGGGCGCGGGAGGAAGCCGAGGCCGATCTCGTGCTCATCGATGTCGGGCCCAACCTCGGTGCCATCAACCGGGCCGCTCTGATCGCGGCCGACTTCGTGGTGGTGCCCCTCGCCCCCGACCTGTTCTCGCTTCAGGGACTCCGCAACCTCGGTCCGACGCTTCGCCGATGGCGCGGGCAATGGGCATCGCGCCTGGCACGAGCGGCGGAGCTTCCCGGCCTCGAAGGCATGGACATGCCCAGCGGTGCGATGAAGCCGATCGGCTATGTGGTGCTCCAGCACGCGGTGAGACTGGACCGCCCGGTGAGGGCCTACGCGCGTTGGATGGACGAGATCCCGGGAGAATACCGCGAGTCGGTTCTCGACGGGGCCGCGGGCGCATCGATCGACGTATCCGAGGACGAGCACTGTCTGGCCACGCTCAAGCATTTTCGCAGCCTCATGCCCTACGCACAGGAAGCTCGGAAGCCCATGTTCAAGCTGACATCCGCCGACGGCGCCATCGGCGGACACATCAACGCGGTGCAGGACTGCTACTGGGACTTCCGCCGCCTCGCGTGCACAGTTGCGGAGCGCTGCGGTGTCGTGTGCCCACAGTTGGGGCCGGCGCCGTGAAGGCCGGGTGGCGTCTGCCGGTTCGAGCCCCACATCCCGCTCCGGTCGCCGCCGACTCGCACCAGGTGGGCGCGCCGGCGAGTGCCGGGTGATGGCCGAACCCGGCGCGCCCTACCTGGAACCCGGCCGGATCGGGTCGCTGACGCTTCCCAACCGCTTGGTCAGAGCGTCCACCTCCGAGACGATGGCCGCGCCCGACGGTGCCGGAACCCCGGCACTGGCCAACCTCTACGGCACGCTGGCCGCCGGCGGGGCGGGGCTGATCCTCACCGGGCACATCTACGTGGAGCCCCGCGGCCAGGCCAGCGCCAACCAGCCCGGCCTCTACGACGACCGGCTCGTCGAGTCGATGGTCCAGATCACTGACGCAGTTCACGCCAACGGGAGCCGGATCTTCGCCGAGATCGGGCACGCGGGCAGCCAGACGACGATGCCCGAAGTCGGACCCATCGCTCCGTCTCCGACCGCCAACGAGATGTACGGGCTGCGACCCCGCGAGGCGACTCCGGACGACGTCGAAGCGGTGATCGCCGCGTTCGGGCACGCAGCCCGGCGGGCCAAAGAAGCCGGGTTCGACGGGGTCCACATCCATGGTGGCAACGGCTACTTGATCTCGGAGTTCTCCTCCCCGATCACCAACGTGCGCACCGACGGATGGGGTGGCGACGCCGAACGCCGCGGCCGGTTCGTGCTGGCGGTGTACGACGCGGTGCGGGGCGCGGTGGGCGACGACTTCTGCGTGACGGCCCGCATCGGCATCGGCGACTCCATACCAGGGGGCCTCGACATCTCCGAGAGCGTGGAGCGGGTGCGTGTCCTGGCCGAGCGGGGGCTGGACGCGGTGGAAGTGTCCTACGGGATCATGAAGAGCTACCTCGAGAACATCCGCACCTACGTCGCGGTCGGTGCGGCCCAGGCGGCCAGGAACGGTCTCGTGCAGCGGCTCGTCAAGCCGGAAGGGCCAGAGGCCTACTACCGCCATTTCGCCCGGGCTGTGAAGGATGCGGTTGACATCCCAGTCATCCTCGTCGGGGGCATCCGAACCACTGCGACGATGGCGGACATCATCGACTCGGGGGACGCGGACTTTCTCGCCATGTCCCGACCGTTCATCCGCGAGCCCGACCTGGCCAACAAGCTGGCCGCGGGCCGCACCGGCACCGTCGAGTGCGTGTCCTGCAACATGTGCCTCGTCCACGACGGCTTCGACCCGCTGCGCTGCTGGCGCACCAGCCCCGCCGCGGTGGCCGCCCACGTCTACACCCACCACATCCGTAGCCGGCTCCCCAAGAGGCCGAGCGGCTAGGGCCGAATCCTGCCCATACGGACGAGGCCGTGGCCCGAGCGGCCCGTGAGCGCGGCTCGTAGCCTCTCGGCGTGCCGCAGAACTCGAACGACTTCGGGGGAGCCCCTTCGGCTCGCACCAGGGTGCGGCGGGGGGCGCCCCGGGCCCGGTACGGCCATGAGGACGTGCTCGGCATTCTCGACGCCGGGCTGATCGCGCATGTAGGGGTGGTCACCGACGAAGGGCCGCTAGTGCTGCCCATGGCCTTCGGGCGCGACGACGAGTGGCTTTACCTCCACGGCGCGGCCGCCAACCACCTCCTCAACACCGGCGAAGGTGACGAGGTCTGCGTGACCGTCACCCATCTCGACGGGCTGGTGATGGCCCGAACGCCGTTCCACAACTCGATGAACTACCGGTCGGTTGTGGTGCGGGGCCGGGCTCGGCGAATCCTCGACGAGCAGCGCAGGCTCTACGCCCTCAAGCTGATCACCGACCATGTGGTGGCCCACTGGGACCTTGTCCGACCACCGTCGCAGACCGACTTGCGCAAGACGATGGTGCTTGAGCTCCCGCTGGCCGAGGCGTCGGCCAAGGTCCGCTCCGGCGACCCGGTCGACGAGCCCGACGACATCGCCGGCCCCTGGTGGGCCGGCGTGGTACCCATCACCACCCGCTTCGAGGCGCCGGTCGCCTCGGCTGATCTGGCCGGCGACAGTGAGCCCCCGGGGTCGATCGCGGCCCTGGGCGGCCAAACGCCCGACGAGCGCCCCCGGGTGGACCGGGCCTGAGCGAGGTCCCGGGACGCCGGCGCCCGGGCTCGCCCGGCTCGTCGTAGGTCTACTCGCACACGACGATGGTCTCGTCGTACTCCTCGTCGTAGATCTCTTCACACCCCTCGTAGGAGGGCTCGAACTCCTCGGAGGTGGCGTAGTCGTCGCCGCCGACGAGCAGGTCACCGTCGACGATCGACTCAGGCGGCGGGACCTCCACGCTGATGTCGGCGTCGTAGTCGTAGAACTCCAGAATGATCAGGCTCGACGGCATCTCGGCGGCGGCCTCCGGGCCGGCGATGCCGGCGAACAGCGACGCCAGGTCGAACGAGAGGCGCCGGACCAGGCTCTCGTCGTCGATCCACACCTCCACCTCGAATTCGGCGTCCAGGAACCCGAAGATCTGCTCGATTCCTTCTGCGAACGGATCCGAGGCCGTGTCGTCGAAGGCGCCGCCCTCGGAGGGCTCGCCGTCGTCGGGCGAGATGCCCAAGTCCTCTCCGGCCAGGTCGAGCAGGGACACCAGGAAGCGCACTCGGGTGGCTTCCACGCCGCGCACGTCCTCCCGGCCGACGACCTCCGCCTCACTGGCCCCCTCCAGGAAGACGTTGATCTCGCCCACGGGGTCGCAGTCCGCGACGGGCTCGGCGCCCATCGGGGGGAAGATGCACATCACCCCCGCCGATCCGATGGCCTGCGCCATCGGATCGCCGGCCGCGGCCGGCTCGGCAACGTACCAGGCCTCATCCAGGCCCAACTCGGCGAGGACCTCAGGCGGCACCGGCGGCCGCACGTACGCCACACCGCCCACGTAGCGCATCTCGGCGTCCGCGCCGGCGGGGAACTCCGGATCGAGGCCGGGGGGCAGCTCGACTAACGCCGCGAGGTCACCTTCGGCGTCGGACTCGAAACTCGTGGACAGTCCGAAGCCGGGTGCGAGCTCGATCGTCGCCTCGCCGCGCACGGAGCGACCGTCGAGCTGCGTGGCGGCCGACGCCAGGAGCGCCTCGGCGTCCGCGGGTGCTGCAGCCCCGACGTCCTCGGTGGGAGCGGCGTCATCCGTGCCCTCCGGGTCCGATCCTGAGGCATCCTCCTCGACGGGCTCAGCGACGTCCGGCTCGGCGGGATCGCTTGGATCCGACGGCTCCTCAGCAGGGGCTTGAGTGGTGCTGGGCGCCTCCACCTCGTCTTGGGGATCGCCGGCGACGTCGTCCCCCTCCCCGCAGGCCGCGGCCAGCAGCGCCACCGCAAGCACCACCGATCCGATCGTTCGGATTCGCAACATCGTCGCCTCCAGGGTGAGGCGCCGGGGCACGAACTGTCCGCGCCGGGCTGCACTCGTTGTCTCGGATACTACGAACCCTACTTGTCACCACTGGTTCCAAGATTTCGCCCAGTGTTAACCGAACGTCCGCCGGTGGAGACGACGGTCCAGCCCGCCATTGAGCAAGATTCTCACTGAGCAATCCGGAGGATCAGATCCGCCCACCGACCAGCCGATCGAAGAGGCCCTCATGACCACCGAAGACAGAGCCCAGTCCGAGTCCCTGCAGCCGAGCGTCACGCTCACCACGGAGCAGCTCCTGCTGATCCGGCAGGCGTCGGTGCGGCTCCAGAAGAAGTTCGAGGGCACCTTCAACGCAGAGACCATCGAGCGCTACATCACCGACTCGCAGACCCAGATCGAGTCCCGGGCCCGGTTCGCCAACTGGCTGCCCATCCTCATCGAGCGCTTCACCCACGACCGGCTGCTAGCTCTGGCCCGCCTCGAGGTCGGGGCCCTGGACCGGCCCGGGGTGCTGTTCCTGTGCGTGCACAACGCCGGCCGCTCCCAGATGGCGGCCGGTTACTTGCGCCACATGGCTGGCGAGCGCATCGACATCTTCACCGGCGGTTCCGACCCCGGCTACGACACCAACAAGACGGTGGTGGCGGTCATGGCCGAGGAGGGCATCGACATCTCTGCCGAATACCCCAAGCCGTGGACCGACGAGATCGCCCGAGCCGCTGACGTGATCGTCACCATGGGCTGCGGCGACGCCTGCCCCATCTACCCGGGCAAGCGCTACGAGGACTGGGTGCTGGAGGATCCCTCCGGCCAGTCCATCGAAGTCGTTAGGGGCATCCGGGACGAAATCAAGGGCAGGGTCGAGGCACTGCTGGCCACCCTGGAGCTCGCCCCCGTGTGAGGCAGGGCCGGGTGATGGGAGGTAGCCGCCACGTCAACAAGCGCACGGCCCGCTACGAGCCCGACGGCTCGGTACGCATCGTGGTGGCTGCCTCCGATCCCGGCTTCGGCAACTGGATGTCGACCGACGGGCACCGCTTCGGCGCCATCGGCCTGCGCTGGAACCAGGCCGTCGCAGACGTCGAGCCCGAGGTCCGGGTAATCGCTAGTCCAGGAACTTGAAGGCGGAGCGCATCTCGGCCACGAACAGGTCGGGCTGCTCGAAGGCCGCGAAGTGCCCGCCCACCTCTGGCTCGTTCCAGTAGCGGATGTCGGTGTAGCGCTTCTCGGCCCACCGGCGGCTGGCCCGGAAGATCTCGTTGGGGAAGATGCTGCAGGCCGAGGGCACCGCGCACTCCCCGCCCGCGAAGTCGCCGAAGCTCTCCCAGTAGAGCCGGCCAGAGGAAGCCCCCGTGGCCGTGAACCAGTACAGGGACACGTTGTCGAGCAGTTGGTCGCGGCTGTAGTAGTCCTCGGGGTGGGCGCTGCGGTCCGTCCATGACCAGAACTTCTCGAGGATCCACCCGGCGAGGCCTGCGGGAGAGTCCACCAGGCTGTAGCCGATGGTCTGGGGCCGGCTCGACTGCTGCTTGGAGTATCCCGAGTCCCATTTGTCGTAGTAGCCCATCGACTCCAGCGCAGCCTGCTCCTTGGTGGTCAGGTCGGCCATCGACTCCTTGGACGGGCCGGCCACCGGCATGTTGGTGTGGATGGCCCGGCAGCGGCCAAGGTCCTGCATGCCGATCTGGGTGGTGATCGCCGATCCCCAGTCACCGCCCTGAGCCACGTAGCTGTCGTAGCCCAGGCGGCCCATCAGGTCGTCCCACATCGCGGCGATGCGCTCGATCCCGGTGCCCGGCGCCGACGGCTTGGCGCTGAACCCGTAGCCGGGCAGCGACGGCAGCACGAGATGGAAGGCGTCGCCGGATCCCCCGCCGTGGGCGGTCGAATCGACCAAGGGGTCGATCACCTGGGTGAACTCCAGCACCGAGCCGGGCCAGCCGTGGGTGACGATCATCGGCAGCGCTCCGTCGTGGGCCGAGCGGATGTGCTGGAAGTGGATGTCGAGGCCATCGATGGTGGTGATGAAGTTGGGCCGGGCGTTGATGGCGGCCTCGCAGCGGCGCCAGTCGTAGTCGCCGGCCCAGTACTCGCACACCTCCTGCAGGTATGCGAGGGGGATCCCCTGGGACCAGTCGTCGACGACCTCGGGCTCGGGCCAGCGGGTGCGGGTCAGCCGATCCCGCAGGTCGTGGATCTCAGCGTCGTCAACCGCGACGGTGAAGGGACGGATTTCTTCGCTCATGGGTGCATCGTAGGCAGTGCCCCACGGAACGTAGGCTCAACGGCTGTGGATCTGCCCGTGCTGCCGCCGGTGAAGCCGATGCTGGCCAAGGCCGTCAAAGGCATCCCCGACGGCGACATGGCCTTCGAACCCAAGTGGGACGGCTTCCGATGCATCGTCTTCCGCGACGGCGACGAGGTGGTGCTGGGCAGCCGCAACGAGCGGCCCCTGACCCGGTACTTCCCGGAGCTGTTCGAGCCGCTCAAGGCTTCGCTTCCCACCCGGGCGGTGGTCGACGGCGAGATCATCGTGCGAGTGGGCGACCGGCTCGGCTTCGACGCCCTGCAGCAGCGGATCCATCCCGCCGAGAGTCGGGTCTCCCGCCTTGCCGGTGAGACCCCGGCCGAGTTCGTGGCCTTCGATGTGCTGGCGCTGGCCGACGCCGACCTCATGGCCGAGCCGTTCCGCGACCGGCGGGCCCTGCTCGAGGCGATGGCGGGCGCTTTCGGCGGGCCGGTGCATCTGGCTCCCTCCACGCTCGACCGGGAGTTGGCCCGCCGCTGGTACGAGCGTTTCGAGGGAGCCGGCCTCGACGGGCTGATCGCCAAGCCCCGAGACGGCGCCTACCTGCCCAACAAGCGGTCGCAATTCAAGGTCAAGCACACCCGCACCGTGGACGTGACCGTGGCCGGGTACCGGATGCACACCGACGGGCAGGGCGTGGGGTCGCTGGTGGTCGGGCTCCACGACACCGACGGTCGCCTGCACCACTGCGGGGTGGCGACCAGCTTCACCGCCCAGCGTCGCCGGGAGCTGATCGGAGAGCTGGCTCCCTACGTGCTGGCCGACCCGAGCGAGCATCCGTGGTCGGAGTGGATGGACCCGGCCGCCCATGCCGGTGGCACCGTGATGCCGGGCACCCCCAACCGGTGGTCGGGCCAGCGCCAGCAGCAGCCGTGGGTGCCGCTGCGCCTCGCTCTGGTGGCCGAGGTCAAGTACGAGGCCATGCTCAACGGCCGCTTCCGGGGCACCACCCGCATGGTGCGCTGGCGCCCCGACCGCACCCCCGAGTCCTGCAGCTTCGACCAGATCGAGACCGCACCCGAAATGGGCATCAGCGAAGTACTCTCAGCCTGACCGACCTACATCGCTCCGGTTCTGGGAGCTGCGACCCGCCAGGCCGGGGGATGGCGCCGGGGCAAGCAATGGCGGCGCTCGCGCCGCCAGGGCGCGCCGGTGACAGGACCCGCCGGCCGAGACGGTACGGCCTACGACGCGGCCAGCTCGCGGGCCCGAACGGCGAGGCGGCGGGCGTCCAGCGCAGCGCAGCGCTCGTCGAGGCCCGGCCCAGGGCCTCGCCATTCCATCTCGTCGACGGTGGCCGACACCGGGGCGCCCAGCTCGACGGTGGCGATGCGGCGGTACAGCAGCGCGTCCTCGAAACCGTCCCGCAGCGCCGCCGCGAGCTTGGCCGCGCCCCGCACCGGCACGTCCCACTCCGAGACGTCGAAGGGGATGGCGGTGATGTGGCCGTAGCGGGCCAGGAGCGTGGCCGCCGACTTGGCCCCCCAGCCCGGCAGCCCCGGGAATCCGTCGGCGGAATCGCCCACCAGGCCCAGGTAGTCGGGGATCGACGCCGGCGGCACACCGAACTTGTCGATCACCCCGGCGTGGTCGTACAGCACGCCGCGGCGGCGGTCGTACTGCACCACCCGGCTGTCGGAAGTCACGCACTGGGCCAGGTCCTTGTCGGGCGTGCAGATCACGACCTGCTCCACCCGAGGGTCGCCGGCGGCCACCGCCGCGGCCGACGCCATCCCGTCGTCGGCCTCGTGCTCGATCTGGGGCCACACCGCGAAGCCGGCCAGCTCCAGCAGCTCCTCGACCTCCGGGAACTGCGCCCTCAGGTCGGGATCCACGCCGCTGCCGTCCTTGTAGCCGGCCAGCATGTCGTTGCGGAACGACTCGATCACATGGTCGGTGGCGATCCCGATGTGGGTGGCCCCGTCGGAGACCAGGTCGAGCATGGAGTTGAGCACGCCCCGCTGGGCGCCGCGACGGGGGTCGCTGTTCGACTTGGCGTAGTGGAAGCGGAACAGCTCGTAGGTGCCGTCAATCAGGTGCACCCTCACCGCGCCGGCCCCGCTATTCCTCAGAGGCCCCGCGGATCCGTGTCCGCATCCGCGTCGAGAGGTTGTGTTTCCCGCTCCTGTTCGCTGCGCTCACGGGCCGCTCAGGCCACGGCCTCGCTCGGCGCCTCGCCGGAATCCTCATGCACCGCTCCCGACCCGCTCGGCCTCCTGGACCAGCTCGATCAGGGTGCCGAAGGCTCCCTTGGGGTGGACGAACGCGATGGTGGTGTTGCGGCCGCCCGGCCTCGGCGCCTCGTCGATGGGGGTCGCGCCGGCCGCCACCATCTTCTTGAGCGCGGCGCCGCAGTCCTCCACCCGGTAGCCGATGTGGTGCAGGCCCTCGCCCCGCTTCTGGAGGAACCTCGCCACCGGCGAGTCGTCGCGGGTGGCTGTGATCAGCTGCACGTAGCTGTCGGCCACAGCGAGCATGGCCTCCTCCACGCCGTCGTGCTCCGCTGTCTCGCGATGCTCGACCTCAGCGCCGAGAGCGTCGCGGTACCAGGCGATGGCGGCGTCCAGGTCGTGCACGGCTATGGCCACGTGATCGATCTCGGTGAGCATCGCGGCAATCTACAATCTACTTGTACGCCCCCCGCGGTGCTGTTTGCCGCGCCGAGACGTGGGGTCAGGCTTCCTCGAGCGATCGCCGGCCCTCGAAGGCCCGGCCCAGGGTGAGCTCGTCGGCGTACTCGAGGTCGCCGCCCACCGGGAGCCCGCTGGCGATGCGTGTCACCCGCACGCCCGCGGGCTTCAGGTACCGGTGGATCAGCATCGCGGTGGCCTCGCCCTCCAGGTTGGGGTTGGTGGCCACGATCACCTCCTCGATGTCCTCGTCGACCACCCGGGCCAGCAACTCCTTGATCCGGAGCTGATCAACGCCCACGCCGTCGATCGGGCTGAACGCCCCCTGCAGCACGTGGTAGCGGCCACCGAACTCGCCGGTGCGCTCGACGGCCACCACGTCCTGGGCGTCCTCGACCACGCAGACAGATCGCGACTCCCGCCTGGGGTCCCGGCACACCGCGCACTCGCAGCCCTGTTCGGACAGGTTGAAGCAGCGGGGGCAGTACGACACCTTCTCCTTGGCGTCGGAGATGGCCCGGGCCAGGCGGTTGGCGTCCTCGGCCGGAACCTTCAGCAGGTGGAACGCCACCCGCTGGGCCGACTTGGGGCCTATCCCGGGGAGCCGTCCCAGCTGATCGATCAACTCCTGAACCGCGCTGGAGTAGCTCATCTGGGCGTCCGCACTACGTGTCGCTCCCGGCCTCGTCGTCGTCGGGGTCGGGAAGCAACCCGAACTGGGTGCCGGGGAAGGCCGACTTGAGCTTCTGTTCGATGTCGTGGGCGTGGCTGGGGGCCTCGTCGAGGGCGTGGAGTTCTGCGAGGTCGAAGCCGTCCGCCTCCTCGTCGAAGTCGGTCGGCGCGAGCCCGTCATCCGCCTCGGCCGATGCTGGCAGAGTCTCGGGCTGTAGTGGAGCCGCCTCGGGCTGTAGCGGAGCCGCCTCGGGCGGCGGCTCGGACCGGTCCTCTGATTCTGGCGATGTCTCGGGCCGGTCCTGGGGCTGTGGCACCGGCGCATCCGCCTCGGGCGCTGCGGCCGGCGACGCCACCGCGGCCGATGCCCGCTCCGCGGGGGCCTGGGGCGCATGTTGCAGGAGGTCCTGCCACAGTGCCTGAAGCTGAACCGGATCTCGGCGGCGGTCCTGGTCGGGTTCCAGCTCCTTGGCCCTGGCCACCACGAACGGCCGCTCCAGCGACAGGTGCCTGCGGGCCATCTCCGCCACCTCGGTCGGGCTGCCGGGGCGCATGGACGCCAGATCGGGTGTGGGCACCGGCGGCGGCCCCGTCCCCGCCGGGCCGCCGACGGAGACAGGCGCGAGAGCGGGCGCGGGCGCCGATGGCATCGCAGGAGCCGACGCCCGCTGCTCCTCCAGAGCCCGGCGGGCCGCCGCGGCACGACCACCGGCGGATGGCGGTGCGGCCGAGGGCCGGGCCGGCACCTGGGGGGCCGCCCGCTGCTCCGAGAGAGCCTGGCGGGCCGGTGCGGCCGCCGATGACGCCGGAGTCCCGGCCTGCGGTGCGGGCGCCGGCGGCGGCTCCGGGCGAGCCGGCGCCGGACCCGGGGCCGCGGGCGCGGAGCCGGGCGAGCCGTCGAGGCGGGCCTCGAGTTGCCGCACCCGCTGGGCCAGCGCTTCCAGGGACCGGTCCTCGTCGGGTTGGCAGAGCCGGACCAAGGCGACCTCGATGTCGACCCTGGGATCGGGCGCCTGCCGCATGTCGATGAGCGCCCGTCCCAGCGTCTCCAACGCCCGGGTCATGGCTGCCGGCGCCATGCGGCCGGCGAGGTCCGCCGCTCTGGCCCGCTCGTGCTCGGAGAGGCGGGCGGGCGGATCCCCCATGGCGGTCAGGAAGGCGTCGCGCAGCCCGGCCAGCGCCATCTCGCCGATGGTCCGGGGATCGCGACCCCTGCCGGTGGCGTCGCCGACGGCTGAGAGCGCGGCGGCCCGGTCACCCTCGGCCACCGCCGCCAGGACGGCGTCGGTCGAGGCGTCCAGGTCGGCCGTGCCGCCGCCGGCCACCACCCGCTCGAGGGCGGTGAGCGTGTCGCGCGCCGAGCCGCCGCCGGCGGCCACGGCATGGTCGATGGCCGCGCTGTCGGCGTCCAGTCCGGCATCGGCGACCACGAACCGGATGTGGTCCGACAGGATGTCGGAGGAGATGAGCCCCAGCTCGAAGACCTGGCAGCGGCTCCGGATGGTCTGCACCACCTTGTGGGGCTCGGTGGTCGCCAGCACCCAGGTCACGTGAGCGGGAGGCTCCTCGAGGGTCTTGAGCAGCGCGTTCTCGGCTCCGGCGGTGAGCATGTGGACCTCGTCGAGCAGGTACACCTTGGCCCGGCCCGGCGAGGCCAGGTTGACCCGCTCCAGCAGCGACCGCATGTCGTCGACCTTGTTGTTGGAGGCGGCGTCGAGCTCCTGTAGGTCGAATGACCGTCCCTGTTGGATCGAGAGGCAGGACTCGCAGGCGCAGCAGGGCTCGCCGTCGTCGCCGAGGTCGGTGCAGTTCAGCGCCTTGGCCAGCACGCGGGCGGTGGAGGTCTTGCCGCTGCCCCGCGGCCCGTGCAGCAGGTAGGCGTGGCCGACGGTGTTCTCGCGCACGGCGGTCTGCAGGGCCCGCACGACATGGTCCTGGCCCTTGATCTCGCTGAACTTCTGGGGCCGGTAGCGGCGGTAGAGGGACTGGTAGGCCACCGGCACCGACTCTAGACGTGGACTCCGACAACCCGCCCGTCCGCGGTCGGCTTACGGGGCCGCCCTGCCGGCCGGCGCGCCGGCGCCCGTTCCCGGGAGTGACGGCCAGGCGGTCTGCGGCACCCGAGCGGATCTGCTGAGAGCTGCTGCCTTCCGGCCCTGACCCGGTTCACAGGCACTCGTTGCACAGGACCCGGCCGCCACACCCCGAAACGGGCGCTGGAACGCACACGATACCCTCGCGGGTCCGGACCCGCTGCGCCCGGAATGGGACCCGCTGGTCTCAGCCCGATTGCACGGGATCGGGGAGGGTTGCCAGAGCGGCCGAATGGGCACGCTTGGAAAGCGTGTGAGGCGAGAGCCTCCATGGGTTCAAATCCCATACCCTCCGCGCGTTGCCGCTCGGCGCGGTTCGATGCGGGTTCTGGTGGAGTTGCGCTCTCGTGTGCGAGCGAGGGCGGGTCGGCTCGGCCGTGGTCGAGTTCCCGCACGACCCCGATGTGATCGCGCCCGGCGGTCATTCAATGGCACAGCTCGGAATCTGAGCTGCTAGTTCGATGGTGCTACGAGATATACTGATATATAATCAGCTAGCCTATAGGATTTGATAGGTTCTACTGATAGTAGTAGCTGCCGTAGGGCGAGAGACAAGGACAGCGGGAGGAGTGGCAATGACCGTCGACACCAGGGACGAGCCCGACGGAGTGCTTCCGGGCGACCATCATGGCTCTCGTGCCGACGCATGGGCCGCTCATCAGGGGCGGTGCGCCGACGACGATCCCTGCACCGTCGGCGTGTTGTCCGAAGCGCTCACTGAACGCATTCAAGGCTTAGCTGCCGGAACCGCTCAGATCCGACTCTCGGGGCAGGACTATGCTCCCGCCGTGAGCAGTCACGAGGGCCCGTGCTCGGATGATGACAGCCCCGTTGGCGCAGACGACCACATCGCACGCGAGTGGCCGTGGGTGGACGTCCTGCCGGACCGCGACCGGAGGCTGTTTGCTGAGGAGATGTCCCAGCTCATGGCAGAGGCGGCCGAGACCGACGATCTCGCGCCCGTCGAGCAGGCACTTCGGGAGTGGCGGGTGACAGCGGAGATCTACTTGGATCCCGAACTTGCCAAGCTGTTGACCGGGCCCCGCGTCGCGAACGGTCCGCGAGTACCCAAACCCGTCGTCTAGACCCAATGCCGCGCTTGGGCCACCCGAAAGCAACCGAGTAACCGGTTCATCGGTCCGGTGCCGGAACTCGCCGTGAATCGTGGAGCCCTTCCCTTGATTCTCTCCGGCATGGGGTTGCAGTACGTATAATACGTACGTGCCTAACAAGACGATCAGCGTGCCCGACGATGTTGTGCCGATCATCGACAGCCTCGATGTTCCCTTCTCGAGGTGGGTGACCGACCAGCTTCGCCGCCACTCGACTCAGACGACGACGACCTTCGCCCAACAGCTTGTGGCCGATGCCGCACTCGCAGCCGGCGAACCGTCCGAGCGGGACGCACTCGCCGTAGCTGAGCGGATGGAGCGATCTGCGCCGTGGTAGCGCGCGGCGCGGTGTACTGGATCAACCTCGACAGGCGTCGACCGTGTGTTGTCGTGTCGTCCCACGACGTCCTCGGAGTGGAAGTTTGGCAGACCCATGTCGTGCCGCTGACCTCAAACCTCGACAGAGCCGGCCTCGCCGGAAACGTGCTGCTCGAGTCATCGGCGACGGGTCTGCCAAGAGACTCCGTCGCGGTGCCGCTCGGGCTGGAGTTGATCGACCGGTCCTGGCTGACGGACTATGCGGGACAGCTGCCCCGCGCCCTCGCCGATGCCATCGACGACGGCCTCCGAGCCGTGCTGGGACTGTAGCGAGCATCCCCCCTGACCTCGGAGGCATCGTCTAAGCGGAGAACCTCACGCCCGAGACGCAACGCCGATGCGACCCGGAGTTCAAGGCCGGTGCTGTGAGGATCGTCGCTGAGACTCACAGATCGGTGGTGGAGGTGAGCAACTACGGTGCCTGCATGCACGCGGCACCGCTGGACGGCCGCGACGACACCGGCGACGACGGCGGCGACGGGCCGGACGGCCATGGGGACGGCGGAACCAGCGAACATTCGCGCCGGTTGCCGGCCGCGGCCGGGCTCATCGGTGTGCTCGTCGCCATTGTGGCGTTGCTGTGGCTGCTGAGCCTCACCGGCCGTGGCGGAGGCGACACCGAGGGCCAGGGCTCGGAGGTGCTGGACGAGGGTCCTTTCGAGGTTCCCACTACCAGCAGCCCTCTGCGAGAGCCCGAGAGCATGGTGGATGTTGGCCCCGCGGCTGAGGAGCCTGCGAGCACCCCACCCGCGGAGCCCTTCAGCGACCTGCAGGGGTGGCTCGTCTACCTGAGCGGCAGCCACGTGGTACGCCTTGACCTGGCCACGGGAGCGGTGGAGCGTGTGCCCATCGAGGCCTTCGGGTCGATCCTGGCGCTCGCCGACATGACGCTGCTCACCGACGGAAAGCGCACAGTGGGCCTGTCTCTCACCGCCGACGATCCGCTGACCTCGGTGCTTGTCGCATCGGATGCGCTGGTGGTGCCTTCGACGGAGCCACTCGCCGACTTCTGGGTGATCAGCCGGCCCCACGGCCCCGCCGGTGCGATACGGCTGAACGCCTGGCAGGACTACGGGGTGTTGACCGGCGAACTTCGAGCCCCTCCGGGCTCGGAGTTGCTGGTCATCGGTGATGCCGGTCCGCTCGTCAATCCCCCGGTGGGCGGGACGTTCCGGCCCACGTTCGCGGGCTTCCAAGCAGTGAGCGAGCACAGACTGCTCGCGGGAAATAGCGGACTGCGGGTGGAGCAGCGCTGCGACGAGAGACTCGCCTGCGCGATCGTGGCCGTCGACGCAACCACCGAGCAGGCCACCGAGCTGCCCCAGGAGTTGGTGGCCGAGGTGGCCGGGATGTCCGTCTCGCCCAACGGTCGGTGGCTGCTCAACGACACCAGCCCGGCGTGGCTTTTCGATCTCGGCACCCAGGAGCTGCGCCTCCTGGACGTGGGCGGCTACGGCCGGCCGCAGTGGTCGGACGACTCGGCCTCGGTGGCGTGGCTGACCACCGACCGGACACCGACGCTGGTTGTCGCGCTGACAGAGCCGCCGGAACGGGAGAAGGGGTGGTTGGTTGTCGAACTGGCCGGTCTGGGTGCGGATCCCTCACCCGGAACGTCGTTCTTGCTCGACTCGACCCTCAGCCCGCGATGAGCTCGGCCGTCCCGAACACCACGCCGAAGCGCACGCACCAGATCGCCACTGTCGAGTAGCGGTTGAGGTCGAGTCCGGCGGGGATCTCGTAGTTCTGCGCGCCGACGTTGCCTTTGAGGTCGCCGAGATCGACGAAGTCGTCGTCGAAGTCGCCTGCGGGCGCGTCGGGGGGTGCGGTGGACAGGTACACGTTCAGGTCGGGGCCGTTGTCGGTGCGGAAGTCCTCGAAGCGCAGGAAGCGCTGGCCACTGCCGTCGCCGAGCACTGTGGCGCTGCCCTCGGTGGGATGTGAGCGGTCGATGAACGATCCGGCCGCCTCCACGATGATCTGGGGCTCGACGGCCTCGGGCTGCGAGGCCTCGGTCTCGGCCTCGGGCTGCGGGGCCTCCGTCTCGGCCGCAGCCTCCGTGGTCTCGGTCTCCGCTCCGGCCTCCTCGGCGACCTCCGGCTCGGGTACGCCGGGCTTGGGGATGGACTCCTCGCCGGACGGGGCTGCCTCGCCTTCCGTTGCGTCCGGCGGACCCTCCATCTCGGGCATGGGCTCGTCGACCTCGTCGGTCATCGGCATGTCCAGCTCGTCCATGGCCTTGTTCATGGCGTCGGCCATCTCTGCCGTCGTCTCGTCGCCGGCCATGCCCGACGGGGCCGGGCCCGCGGTGAAGAACGGGAGCGCCTCGTCCACCTCGTCGTCTTGGAAGTAGGTCTGGAAGGCGAAGAAGCCGAACACCAGCCAGGCTCCCACCGCCGCCAGGACCACTCCGACCGGAAGCGCCCAGCGCCAGTGCCGTTTGATCCAGGATCTCATCACTCCAAGTATCGCCGCTAGAGGGCGAGGATTTCAGGGCTTTGTCCCCGATAGCAGGTCCGGGGCCTGTCGATCCCGGATATGGCGGTAGTTTCGTGCCGATGAGCGCGCGAGCGGTGTGGCTGAACGGACGCATGGTCGAACCCGATCGACCGCACCTGCGGGCCGACGACCACGGCGTGATCGTGGGCGACGGCGTGTTCGAGACCCTGCTCGTGGTGCGCCGCGACCAGGGTGTGGACGCCTTCGCGGTGCGGCGCCATCTTGAGCGTCTGCGCCGCTCGGCCCGGGTCCTGCGCTTCGAGTGCCCCTACCGCGACGACGAGCTGCGGGCCGCCATCGCCGAGTGCCTCGAAGCCGCCCCCTCCGCCGGGATCGTGCGGATCACCGCCACCAGCGGCGGGGGCCCCCTGGGATCGGGACGCAGCGGCGCGCAGGGCTCGGCCATAGTGATCGCCGGCAACCGGCCGCCGGACTACCCGCCGGGGACGGCGGTGGCGACCGTGCCGTTCTCCCGCAATGAGCGCGGCGCGATGGCCGGGGTGAAGACCACCTCCTACGCCGAGAACGTGCTGGCCCTCGACATGGCCCGCGAGCGGGACGCGTCTGAGGCGATCTTCGCCGACACCCGGGGCCGGGTGAGCGAGGGCACCGGGTCGAACATCTTCTGGTCCGACGGCGACCGGCTGCACACGGCGCCGCTGGACACCGGCTGTCTGGCCGGGGTCACCCGGGCCCTGTTGCTGGAGCGTCTCGACATCGCCGAGACGCACCTGGCCGTCGAGGACCTTCCCGGCGTGCCCGAGGCGTTCCTGGCATCGTCCACCCGCATCGTCCAGTCGATCGCCCGCATCGACGGCACCGAGTTGCCGGTGGTGGACGGCTCGCTGACCGCGAACGCCGCCAAGATGCTGACCGAGCTCATCGCCGCCGACATCGACCCGTGACCCTCACCGAACCCCGCCGGGCCGGGACCGCGGGCACCGCCGCCCCGATCCAGCCCTGGCTGCCGCCCGACCCGTGACCGACGATGAGCTGATGGGGCTGGCCCTGGCCGAGGCCCGGGCCGCACCGCTTCATGGTGACGTGCCCGTCGGCGCGGTCGTGTGTCACGACGGCGAGGTGATCGCCCGGCGCCACAATGAGCGGGAGCGCACCGGCGACCCCACCGCCCACGCCGAGATCCTGGCCGTGCGCGACGCCGCCTCCCGCCTGGGCGGCTGGCGCCTGGACACAGCGACAGTGGCGGTGACGCTCGAGCCGTGCGCCATGTGCGCGGGCGCCCTTCAGCAGGCCCGGGTGGCACGGGTGGTGTTCGGGGCCGACGACTCCAAGGCGGGCGCCCTCGGCTCGCTCTACAACCTGGGCGCCGATCCCCGGCTCAACCACGAGTTCGAGGTGGTGCCGTGGGTGCGGGCCGGCGAGTGCGCCGCGTTGCTGGAGGAGTTCTTCTCAGACCTGCGCGGCCCCGCGACAGGCACAGCAGGCAGTGTGGAGGGTCGCCGGTAGCCTCTGCGGCGGAGAGTTGCCAGAGCGGACGAATGGGGCGGCCTCGAAAGCCGTTGTGGCCTCCGGGTCACCATGGGTTCGAATCCCATACTCTCCGCGCCGTCACGGCCTGTGCCGTCAGCCCGATGATTCCCGACTAATCCGGTCGGAATAGTCACCATGGGTGGCTAGCCTGTGGACAGTCCGCCACAACTCCGCCACCACCTGGAGGTAACCGCCATGGGCCTACGCATCAACGACACCGCTCCGGACTTCAACGCCGACACGACCGAGGGAGCCATCAACTTCCATGAGTGGATCGGCGACGGATGGGCGCTGCTGTTCTCGCACCCGAAGGACTTCACCCCGGTGTGCACCACCGAGCTGGGCGCGGTGGCCGGCCTGAAGCCGGAGTTCGCCGCCCGCAACTGCAAGATCATCGGCATCAGCGTCGACGGAGTGAGCGACCACCACGGCTGGTCCGCCGACATCGAGACCGCGACCGGCAACGCCCTCAACTACCCGCTGATCGGCGATCCCGGGCTCAACGTCGTGAAGCTCTACGACATGCTCCCGGCCGACGCCGGCGACACGTCCGAGGGCCGCACCGCGGCCGACAACGCCACCGCCCGCTCGGTGTTCATCATCGGCCCCGACAAGAAGATCAAGGCCTCCCTCACCTACCCGATGACCACGGGTCGCAACTTCGCCGAGATCCTGCGCCTGCTCGACTCGGTCCAGCTCACCGCCGCCGAGCAGGTGGCCACCCCGGCCAACTGGAAGCAGGGCGAGGACGTGATCATCGTTCCGGCCGTCTCCAACGAGGCCGCGGCCGAGAAGTACCCCGACGGCTGGGCGGCGCCGCTCCCCTACCTGCGGATCGTCCCGCAGCCCGCCGGCTGATCGACCGTCCCTCGGGCTGACTGACGGGCCTCGCGGGAGGCCTCGAGGCCCATACTCCCCTACGCTTCGGCGATGGCGCCGACCATCGCCGAGATCGCAGCCGCGCCCCTGCGCCGTCCCGAGGTGCTGGGGCGACCGCAGGCCAGCCCGGCCTCCTGGGATCCTCAGGGCCTCATGCACCCGTTGTCGAACGAGCACGGCTTCACCGGGCAGGCTGAACGCTTCGCACCCCCCTGGGGCGAGGTGGTGTGCGTGGCCACCGCCTCCGACGGCACCTACGGCGTGGGCATGACCAGCCAGGCCGGCCCGGTGGTTCCCGTCATCAACGACTTCTTCGCCCCGATGCTCACCGGCGAGCCCGCGCTGGCCACCGAGAAGCTCTGGAACATGATGGTCCGCAGCTCCAACAGCGCCTACGGAGCATCCGGGCTCGCCTCCTTCGCGATCAGCGCAGTCGATCTGGCCCTATGGGACCTCAAGGGCAAGATCCTGGGCGTCCCGGTGTACGAGCTCATCGGCGGCCCCGCCCGGGACCGCACCCGCTGCTACGCCACCGGCAACGACCTCGACGACCTGCGCGACCGGGGCTTCGGAGCGTTCAAGCTGGCCTGCAGGGTCGGCCCGGCCGCGGCCACCGCCGGAATCGAAGAGACCGAGCGCCTGGTGGCCGGCGCCCGCTCGGACCTGGGTCCCGACGCCGACATCATGCTCGACTGCTGGCCGGTGCTCGACGCGTCCTACGCGGTGCGCCTCGGTGAGGCCCTCAGCCCCTACCGCCTGACCTGGATCGAGGACTACGCCCAGCCCGACGACTGGGCCGGCTACGCCGACGTCCGTCGCCGCTTACCCTCGCAGATGCTGGCCGCGGGTGAGCGCTGGTACACCGACCGCACGTTCTCCCAGGTCGCCGAACAGCGCCTCGTCGACGTCGTGCAGCCCGATGTGCAGTGGGTGGGCGGAGCCACCGCCGTGCTCAAGATCGCCACCATCGCGGCCGCGGCCGGACTCGAGCTGGCTGTGCACGGTGCCTGCAACGACTCCTACGGCCAGCACCTGAGCCATGGACTGCCCCAGAACCACTGGGCGGAGATGTTCGTGGGCTGCGGACCGGGCGAGTCGCTGATGGGGGCCTGGCGCTCCACCCCCGGCATGGCCCTGCCCACCGACGGCTGGCTGGTGCCCAACGACGCCCCCGGGTTCGGCATGGACCTGACCCGCGACCAGCTCGAAGCCGCCGTCGCCTAAGCGAGCCGCCCGCGAACTGGCAGCACGATGCACGCCATCCGTGCAAAACGCTGCCAATTCTTGCGGAGTCGGGGGTGAGTCAGTTGACGATGGTGACGCCCTCGGCAGCCATCTCCTCGAGAGCGGCCGCGGAGGTGTCGGGGGCGACCCCGGCACAGTGCGCGACCAGCACAGACGTCGCGAACCCAGCCGCGGCCGCGTCGAGCGCGGTGGCCCGCACGCAGTGGTCGGTAGCGATGCCCACCACATCCACGGCCTCCACGCCCCGCTCGGCGAGCCAGTCCCGCAGGCCCACGCCCTCGCTGGACCCGGCCACTCCCTCGAAGCTGCTGTAGCCGTTGCTGTACTGACCCTTGAGGAACACTTCGTCCAGCGCCACCTGCAGCTTCGGCGAGAACGCGGCGCCCTGGGTGCCCGCCGCGCAGTGAACCGGCCACGAAGTCACGAAGTCCGGGTTGGCGCCCGGCGCGGCGAAATGCTGGCCGGGATCGATGTGCCAGTCCTTGGACGCGACGACGTAGCTGTAGCCGCCCCCAGCCCGGTCGAGGCCCACCAGGTCGGTGATGGAGACGGCCACGGCATGCCCGCCCTCCACTGCCAGCGAACCGCCCTCGCAGAAGTCGTTCTGCACGTCGACGATGATCAGAGCCCTGGACATGTCAGCTCCTCCCCTCCCAGCCTGCCACGCCAGCTCCGACCGCGCCGGCTGCCCTTCCGCTCCATTGGCAGATTCTGTCGCGGCCGGCGACTCCATTCCCACCCATTCGGTGGGTATGGCCGGCGACCGGCGGGGATGGGGAACCCGGTCCTCGGGTCGCAGGCCGCGCCGGCGCTCCGCGCAGCGGCTGCGAGCCTCGGCCGGATCGTCCCGCCAGGTCCGTTCGCCGCCGGCCACCAGCACCACCTGGGGGTGGTGGGCGCCGGTGGCGGCAACGGCGGCGCCCACCGGCGACAGCACCTCCGCGGTCCAGAAACCCGACGGGTCGACCGTGCGATGGACTTCCTTGCGACCGCCGACGGTGATCTTGCCCGGTGAGAGCTTCCCCACTGCCCGCAGGGGCGCGCCGGCGCTGGCGGAGTCGCCGATGGCGACCAGCTTGTAGACCACCGACGCGGTGGGATGGCCCGAGCCGGTGACCATGCTGGTGCCCACCAGATAGGCGTCGATGGGGGCGGCAGCCTCCTCCAATTCGGCGATCCTGAACTCGTCGAGGTCCCCGGAGGCCACAATGCGGCAGCCCTCCGCGCCGAGGGCGTCGAGCAGAGCCCGGGCCCGGATGCTGGCCGCGAGCAAGTTGCCGCTGTCGATGCGCACCGCGCCGATGTCCGGGCCCACCACGGCCACCGCCCGGCGGATGCCCTCCAGCACGTCGAAGGTGTCGACCAGATATGTGGAGCCCGTCCCCAGGGCGTCGCGTTGCGCCGCGAACGCACCCTGCTCGTTGGGATGGGCGAGCACGAAGGCGTGCGCGGTGGTGCCCCCCGTGGGGATGCCGTAACGCCGGCCCGCCTCCAGGTTGGATGTGGTGTCGAACCCGCCGATATGGGCGGCCCGGGCTGCGGCCACCGCGGCGTCGGGGTCGGCGCGGCGGCTGCCGCCCTCGATGAGCAGGCGATCATCGGCCACGTCGCGCACCCGGGCTGCGGCCGAGGCCACTGCGCAGTCGTAGTTGAGGATCGACAGCACGACCGTCTCGAGCACCACGCACTCGGCGAATCCGCCCTCCACGGTCAGGACCGGAGAGTAGGGGAAGAAGAGCTCCCCGTCGGGGTAGCCGGTCACATCGCCTCCGAAGCGGTACGCGCGCAGCCAGTCGGCCACGTCGGGGTCCGTCACCACACCCGCACCCATGAGGTGCTCGACCGTGCCCTCGTCGAAACGGAACCGCTCGATGGCGTCGATCACCCGCTCCACGCCCGCGACGACGCCGTAGGCCCGGCCCGCGGGCAGCCGCCGGGCGAACGCCTCGAACACCGCACGGCGCTCGGCAATCCCGGACTGGAGGGCCGAGGCCACCATGGTGATCTCGTAGTGGTCGGTCTTCAGGGCCACTGAGGCACTGCGATCCACGCCACAACGCTACAAGCTGACACGGTCCGCAGAACGGGCGCGGGCAGATGAGGCCGCCTCGTGGTGCGCGATGGTGTCCCCCGCTCTTGTTCGCTTCGCTCACGGGCCGCTCGGGCCACGGCCTCGCACCGTATGAGCCGCGTGGTCGCGCCTGTCCGCTCGGCCTCTTAGGCTCGGCCGTGATGATGACTGCGTATGGAGTCATGCATTCCATGGCGGCCGACCGCTCCGGTCTGGCGGGCAAGACGATCACGGCCGACACCCGCCGCCGCGTGTGGGGATTCGCCCGTCCGTACCGTGCCGCGATCGCCGTGTTCATTGTGACCACCGTCGCCTCCACGTTCCTGGGGCTGGTGCCGCCGCTGGTGATCCGGGAGGTCTTCGACTCGGCCATCGCCGAGGGCGACGGCGGCTATCTGAACGTGCTGTTCGTCGTGCTGATCGCCGCTGCGGCGGGCGAGGCGCTGCTGATGCTGGTGGGACGCCGGCTCAGCTCCGGCATCGGCGAGAGCCTGATCCTCGATCTGCGGCTGCGGCTGTTCGACCAGGTGCAGCGCATGCCGCTGGCGTTCTTCACCCGCACCCAGACCGGCACCCTGGTGAGCCGGCTGAACAACGACGTCATCGGAGCGCAGCGGGCCTTCACCGGCACGCTCGGCACGGTGGTGGCCAACATCATCACGCTGGTCGCCACGCTCGTCACAATGTTCCTGCTGGAGTGGCGGCTCACCCTGCTGGCGGTGGTGATCCTGCCGGTGTTCGTGCTGCCGGCGAGGCGGGTGGGCCGGGGCCTGCAGGCCATCACCCGCGAGGGCATGAACCTAAACGCCTCGATGAACAACACCATGACCGAGCGGTTCAACGTGGCCGGTGCGCTGCTGGTGAAGCTGTTCGGCCGCCACGACGACGAGGCTGCCGACTTCTCGGACCGGGCGGGGCGGGTGCGCGACATCGGAGTCCGCAGCGCCATGTACGCGCAGGTGTTCCTGATCGCGCTGACCCTGGTCGGTGCGGTGGGAACCGCCATCGTCTACTGGCTGGGCGGCCATCTCGCCATCGACGGCGCACTGAGCGCGGGCACGCTGGTGGCGCTGGGCCTGTACACGGTGCGCATCTACGTGCCCCTGACCAGCCTGTCGAACGCCCGGGTCGACGTGATGTCGGCATTCGTGAGCTTCGAGCGGGTCTTCGAGGTGCTCGACACGCCCAATCCGATCACCGACGCTGCTGACGCCCGCGAGTTGCCCCGACCCGAGGGGCGGGTCGAGTTCCGGGGCGTGCACTTCGCCTACCCGTCGGCCGACGGGACCCCCGAGTCGTTGGGCGTCGCCGCGGCCGACTCCGAGGCCGTGCCGGAGGACCCGGTCGAGGTGCTGTCAGGCATCGACCTGGCCATGCCTCCGGGCCAGATGGTGGCGGTGGTCGGGCCGTCGGGCTCCGGCAAGACCACGCTGGTGTCGCTGGTGCCCCGGCTCTACGACGTGACCTCCGGAGCGGTGCTGGTCGACGGCGCGGACGTGCGCCAGCTCACGCAGGCTTCGCTGCGAGCGGCGATCGGGACGGTCACCCAGGACCCGCACCTCTTCCACGACACGGTGGCCGCCAACCTGCGCTATGCCCGGCCCGACGCCGCCGACACGCTGCTGGTGGAAGCCTGCCGCGCCGCCCGCATCCACGACGTGATCGCGGCACTGCCCGAGGGCTACGACACGATGGTCGGCGAGAGGGGCTACCGGCTGTCGGGCGGAGAGAAGCAGCGTCTGGCCATCGCCAGGATGCTGCTCAAGGATCCGGCCATCGTCATCCTCGACGAGGCCACCTCCCATCTCGACACCGAGAACGAGGCCCTGGTGCAGGAGGCCCTCACCGAGGCGCTACAGGGGCGCACATCGCTGGTGGTGGCCCACCGCCTGTCCACCATCGTCGACGCCGACGTGATCGTCGTGCTCGACGAGGGTCGGATCGTGGAGACGGGAACCCACGAGGAGCTGCGACCGGCCGGAGGCCTTTACGCGGAGCTGTACGAGGGCCTGCTGCGGGCCGAGGTCACTGAGGCAGCCGGGTCGGCCGAGGTGGCGGAGGCAGCCGGCCGGTGAACGGGCTGATCAGCGCGGACCAGACCCTGACGGTGGCCGAGCTGGCCCAGGTGCTTCGCTGGACCCTGGACGAGGCTTTCGCTAGCGGGGTATGGGTCGCCGGGGAGATCGACAGCATCACGAGGCCTCGCAGCGGCCACGTCTATTTCAATCTCGTGGAGCGATCCGAGCGCGCCGAGCCGGGCGCCGTACCCGAGGCCTCGGTGAACGTGGTTCTGTTCCGCGACGACAAGGATCGGGTCAACGCCACGATCAAGCGGCACGGCAACGCCATCCGCATGGCCGACGGGGTGAAGGTGCGCATCCAGGGGATGCTCGACTTCTACCCGCGGCGGGGACAGCTCCAGCTGCGGATGATCGCCATCGACCCGGCCCACACCCTGGGCGCCCTCGCCGAGGACCGTGAGGCGCTGCTGAAGGCTCTCGCCGCCGAACAGATCCTGCGCCGCAACGCCGGCGCGGCCCTGGAGCAGGTGCCGCTGCGGGTCGGCCTGGTCACCTCCGTGGGCAGCGCCGCCCACGCCGACATGTTGAAGGTGTTCACGACCAGCGGCTTCGCCTTCGAGGTGCTAGAGATCGACACTCCCGTGCAGGGCGCCGACGCGCCCGGAGAGATCGCGGCCGCCATCGGTGCGGTGGCCGGCGCCGGTGTGGATGTGGTGGTGCTGGCCAGAGGGGGCGGCAGCCGCACCGACCTGGTCGCCTTCGACCACGAACTGGTAGCCAGGGCCATCGCGGCATGCGAGCGCCCGGTGTTCACCGGCATAGGCCACGAGACCGACCGCAGCGTCGCCGACGAGACCGCCCATACGGCCTGCTCGACCCCGACGGCCGCGGCCCGGGCCGTGGTGCAGCAGGTGGAGGGCTGGCTGGAGCAGCTCGACACCACCGCCCGCAGGATCCAGGCGTGCAGCCGCCGCGCCCTGGCCTCGGCCGAGACCCGGATCGGCAACGCCAGCGACGATGTGGTCCAGCAAGCGCGGGCCGCGGCCCGTCGGGCCGACCGCAGCCTGGACGTCGCCGGCCGGCGGCTCACCCAAACGGGACGGGCGGCCACGGCCCGGGCGGGGCGACGGGTGGCCGCGGTCACCTACCGGCTGGCCCAGGCCGGACCCGCAGCCGAGCGCAGGGCGGGCAGCCGCCTCGATCGGGCCTCGGCCCGGCTCTCGGTGGCCGGTCGTCACGAGATCCGGCACGCCCGGCGCCACCTGGACGCCGTCGCCACCAAGGTGAGAGCACTCAACCCGGCCCTGATCCTGGGAAGGGGGTGGTCGCTCACCCGCCGCGACGACGGCACGCTGCTGCGATCGGTGGAGGACGTCTCACCCGGCGACAGCATCGTCACCCACCTGGCCGACGGCACGCTGGACAGTACGATTCGCGCCCGACACGAGGCGAGCGAGGACAGGAACCCATGAGCACTGAAGCGCCCTCCAACGGTGGCACCGGTGACGAGCCCGGTTACGCGGCGGCCATGGCCGAACTCGAGCAGATCCTGCAAGAGCTGGAGGGCGAGGACCCGGACGTCGATGTGCTGGCCAATCGGGTCGAGCGGGCTGCGACGCTCATCGAGGTCTGCCGTCGCCGCATCGCCAATGCCAGCATCCAAGTCGAGCGGGTCGTGGCCGCGCTCGAGTCGGACGAGTCCACGTGACCGTTCCTGCAACGCAGACCGTCAAGCCCCCCGCAGAGCTGACGACCATCGCGGCCAGGGTCGAGGCCCGTCTCGGCGAGATCCTGGCCGCCGAACGCCGCGAATGGGCCGCGCTGGACCCGAGCCTCGACGAGCCTCTCGGCGATCTGGCCGACATGATCCTCGGCGGAGGCAAGCGCATCCGGCCCGCCTACTGCCACTGGGGCTGGCTGCTGGGCGGCGGGGACCCGAGCGGCGACGGGGCGCTGGACGGCGGATGCGCCCTCGAGATCCTGCACGCCTTCGCCCTGGCCCACGACGACGTGATGGACGGCTCCGACACCCGGCGGGGGGCACCCACCGTGTGGCGCAAGTTCGTGCAGCGCCACCACGACCGCAACTGGCAGGGCGAGGACCGTCGCTTCGGCGAGGCCGCCGCGGTGCTGGCCGGAGACATGGCCATGGTCCTGGCCGACCGCACCCTGGGCCGGGTGTCCGCCGAAGCACGCGACGTGTGGGACGGGCTGCGCACCGAGCTCAACATGGGCCAGTACCTCGACGTGGTCGGCTCGGCTCGGGGCAGCGCCACCGCGGACGAGGCCCGCAAGATCATCGAGCACAAGACGGCCCGCTACACCGTGGTGCGGCCCCTGCAACTGGGCGCGGCGCTGGCCGGCAGGGCCGACCTGGCCGAGCCCCTGGCCCGTCACGGCCGCCCCGTCGGAATGGCCTTCCAGCTGCGCGACGACGTGCTCGGCGCCTTCGGTGACCCGGCCGCCACCGGCAAACCCGTCGGCGACGACCTGCGCGAGGGCAAGCCCACCCTGCTCATGGCTCTGGCGAGAGCAGCCGCCACCCCGGCCCAGCTCGGAGTGCTAAACACGGTCGGCTCGGAGCTGGACGACCGGACGGTGTCGGAGGTTCAGCAGGTGATCGTCGACACCGGCGCGCTGGCCAGCCTGGAGGCGGAGATCGCCGCGATGCTCGACGAAGCCCTCCACGCGCTGGAAGCACTGCCGGATGTGCCCGCCGCCCAGGAGGCCCTGGCCGCCACCGCCCGCTTCGTGGCCCACCGCCAGGCTTGAATTCTCCCTCCCAGCCAGCGGTGGGGTAGAACCCGTCCAGGAGTAGGCGATGACGCTGTCAGTGGAGCTTGCCGGGATCGTCGGAGACGCCGGGATGGAGACCGACCCGGCCTCGATCGGGGCCCGGCTGCGCGACAACTCGTGGCTGTCGCCGGTGCTGTCGGGCCACATCGACGCCATGGCCGGGGCGTCGGCGGGCGGCTCGCTCGGGGTGGAGGCCGTCGTCGGGCCGGCCGATCTCGACCAGCTCGCCGCGTGCGTGGCCGCGGCCTACCGCCATGACGCACCCATAACCATGCTCGGCGCGGGCACGTCCAACTTCGGCCAGTCCATCCCCATGCGGGGTGGGATCGTGATCGAGTTGAGCCGACTGTGCGAAATGGGCGATCCGGCCACCGCCGCCTCCGAGGGCCGCATCACCGTGGGGGCGGGCGCCCTGCTCGGCCGGGTCGACGCAGCGGTTCGGGCCCACGGCGCCGAAATGCCGGTGATGACGACGACCTATGCCGCCTCCCATGCGGCCGGGTGGGTGGCCGGCGGCCATGTGGGGCTGGGCAGCTCGTCGTGGGGAACGATCTGGGACGCCAACATCGTCGGAGCCACCGTCATGACCTGCGAGGCCGAGCCCCGGCTGCTGACCCTCGACGAGGACTCGGTCGAGCCGGCCCTGCATGCCTCCGGCACGACCGGGATCATCACCGATGTGACGTTCCGCCTGGTGCCGGCCCGATCCTGGGTGGAGATGGTGGTCGCCTTCCCGCGCTTCGACGGCGCAGCCCGCTTCGTGGTCGACCTCTCCGAGCAGACCGACGGCATCCGGGTGGCCGCAGCCCAGGAGCCGATGCTCACCCCGGCCTTCACCGCGCTCGCCGACGACGCGGGCACCAGCGAGGCGCTGGTGATGACCATCGTCGCGGTCGAGGAGGTCGACACGGTGAGCGCGCTGGCTGCCGCCCGCGGGGGCCGAGTCATCCCGTGGCACGGTCTGGGCGCTGACCGCCGGCCCACCCTGGCCTACATGGTGTACGGCCACCGCATGTTGTGGGTGAAGAAGCTCTTCGCGTCCGCCGCCTTCCTGCACTGCTACCTGTCGGAGACGCGGCCCGTCGATCAGCTCCTCGCTATCAAGGCGCGTTTCGGCGACCACTCGCTGGTGGAGTTGAAATACATCCGGTCCCGCTGGCTGCGCGAGCGCTGGGGGCAGCCGGGCGACGGTGTGATCTTCGCGCCGCTGGTGGGGATGGTGAACGGGCGCGACGACCTCGACGACCTGCTCGCCTTCTGCGACGACATCGGCGTGGCCTACCAGAATCCCCACACCTTCTTCCTTGACGAGCAGGGCCTGTTCGCCGATCCGCGCCTGCTTCACCGGTTCAAGCGGGAGGTGGACCCCAAGGGGCTGCTAAACCCGGGCAAGCTGAGCGACGACCCGGCGGCGAGGATGGCAGTGTCGTGATCATCGACCACGTGGCCCTGGAAGTGGACGACATCGACGAGCGCGTCCGGCTGCTGGAGGCCGCGGGTCTCAGGGTGCTGCGCCGCGGCACCCGCTACAGCACCGGTCAGCAGATCGTGATGATGGGCGACGGCACCGGCAGCAAGCTGGAGCTGATCGAAGCCGGGCCGGGCACCGAGGACGGGAACGCAAGCACGCCCGTGTTCGCCCACCTGGCGTTGCGCACCGACGACGCCGACGGCGCTCACCGCAGACTTCAGGACGCCGGCTACGAGAGCCGCTCCGAACCCCACGATCTGACCGCGGCCCGGGCCCGGTCGGCACTGCTCGACAGCGGCGGCGGCCTCCGGGTGCAGGTCATCTCCTATGCCGATGACAGCCCGGACGCGGTCACCTGGGAACCGTCCGGGGAGGGATAGCTGCCGTGGATCTGGGATTGGCGGGCCGGGAGGCCCTGGTGGTGGGCGGCTCGGCCGGCATCGGTCTGGCCACCGCCCGCCTGCTCGCAGCCGAGGGTGCTTCGGTCACGATCGCGTCCCGGGACGGCGCCAGGCTGCAGGAGGCCGCGGCCAGCATCGGCGAGGCCGCCTCGACCGGAGCCAGAGGTGCTTCGACGGACGTCGGATGGTTCCCGGTGGACGTCACCGCCGACGACGCCGAGGCCCGACTGGCCGCCCGGTACGGCGACGGCAAGGGTCTCGACATCCTGATCGTCACCGTCGGCGGCAGCATCCGGGGCCGGTTCGACTCCTTCGGCGACGACGCCTGGCACGACAACTACAACATGAACGTCATCGGACCGGTCCGCACCGTGCGGGCCCTGCTGCCCAACCTCGAGACCGGGCGCTCCCCGGCGATCGTGCTGCTCGGCGCGGCCGGGGCCAAGATGCCGTACGTGAACCAGGTGGTGTCCAACGTGCACAAGGCGGGGCTGCTGGCGTTGGTGAAGACGCTGTCGCACGAACTGGCCGGCAAGGGCATCCGGGTCAACGCCATCAGCCCGGGCCGCACCCTCACCCGGCTGTGGTTGGACCGTGCCGAACGGATGGCGGCCGAGCAGGGCATCACGCCGGGGGAGGTGATCGAGGAGTTCGCGGCCGAGGTCCCGCTCGGGCGCTTCGCCGATCCCGACGAGATCGCCCAGGCGGTGGTGTTCGTGGCCTCCGACCGGGCCAGCTACATCACCGGTCAGTCCATCTCGGTGGACGGCGGCATCGGCAGGGGCCTGCTGTGAGCGGCTCGCTGATGACTCGCCGGCATGAGGCCGTGCAGTCCACGCTGGAGGAGATCCGGCGGCTGCGGGACACGCTGGGTCCCTCCGAGGAACTCCTCGGCGCCGTGGCTCCAGTGCTGACCAGCCTTGCTCTGCAGGAAGAGCTGTTCGACGCAGAGGCGTTCGCAGTGGACGCCGGGGCGCTGATGACCATCTACGAACTGAGCGTGGACATCGACGGGCGGCTCGGCCTCTACGCCTCGGCGGGCATGCCCGGCAAGCAACAACCGCCGCACGACCATCGCACCTGGTCGGTCATCGCGGGGGTGCGGGGCGCCGAGCACAACCAGTACTTCGAGCGCACCGACGACGGCCGAGACCCTCAGCGGGGACGGCTGGAGCCCAAGGGCGAGCGCACGCTGAGGCGGGGCGACGCCAACGGCATGATGGGCGACGGATTCCACACGATCAAGGTTCTGGACGAGGGCCCGGCGATGCATCTGCACCTCTACGGCTACCCGCTGGACCGGCTGGCCGGGCGCATCTACTTCGACAGCGTCGACGGCGGCGCAGCGCGTCCCTTCATGGGCCGGCCCGACCTGCGCACCGCCAAGGTGACCGCCGCCGAGCTGGCCGCCATGCGGGCCGACGGCGAGGAACTGGCCGTGCTCGACACCCGCGATGTGGCCGTCCACTCCAGCGGCCACGTGCCGGGCTCATGCCCGGTGCCAGCCGCGGAGTTTGATTGGCGGCTGGCCGGGCTGCTGCCGCGGCGAGCCGTGCGGGTGGTGGTGATCGGCGAGGACGACCTGGCCGCCCATCGAGCCGCACACACGGTCCGCCGCGCCGGCTTCACCAACGTGGCCGTGCTGGCCGGGGGCGTCGAGGCGTGGGCCAGCGCCGGCTACGACGTCCACGACGGAATCCACACCATGTCCAAAGCGTTCGGGGAGCACGTGGCCCACCTCCGGCACACGCCGATGATCTCGGTGGAGGAGTTGAAGGGCCGGCGACACAACGGTGAGGCGGTAGCGCTGGTGGACTGCCGGCCCGACCCCGAGTTCGAGGCCCTTCACGTGCCCGGCGCGGCCAACGCTCCCGGAACGGAGTTGCTGGCCCGGGTCATCGGAATGGACCTCGAGCCCGGCACTCCGATCGCGGTCAGCTGCGCTGGACGGACCCGCTCGATCATCGGAGCCCAGACCCTGATCGACGCCGGCGTCGAAGCCCCGGTACTGGCCTTGGAGAACGGCACGATGGGTTGGAAGCTGGCGGGGGACGAACTCGACAGAGGGGCTGACGAGAGCGTGACCACGCCTCCTGCATCAAGTGCCCTGCAGGATGCCGCCCACCGGGCCCGCCGACTAGCGGAGGAGCAGGGCGTCCCGGTCATCGGCGAGGCCGATCTGGCCGGCTGGCAGGCCGACGACTCCCGCAGCACGTACGTGTTCGATGTGAGTTCGCCCGCCGACTACGAGGCCGGCCACCGCCCCGGCTTTGCTACGGCCCCGGGGGGCCAGCTCATCCAGGAACTCACCGCCCGGACCGCGGTGCCGTCGGCTCGCATCGTGGTGGCCGACTCCGACGGCGTGCAGTCGCTGCTGACCGCGTACTGGCTGCGGCTGATGGGCCGCGAGGCCTACGCACTGCCCGACGCCAACCGGGGCCGCTGGCTGGAATCAGGCACGGATGCCGTCGCCGAGCCGGCCCGGCCCACCAAGCCCTACGAGCGCTCCGTGGACGCTCTGCAGGCGATGCGCGACTACATCGAGTGGGAACTCGACCTGCTCGACCGCATCGACGTTCACGCCTTCGGGCTGGAGGATGCGACGTGACCGCCCTGTCACGGCTCCGGGCCGGGACGGTTACACAATCTTGGTGCGACTTCTCTGCCTACAGTCCACACAACCAACCCGAGATTCTGGCGGCGGGCTCGAGGGTGGAGCCGTGAGTCCGGCGGTCGGGGTGTACGTCAACAACCGGGCCGCGGTGTTCGGCGGCGACCGGTTCGGGCTCGACGACCTGCTCGACTTGGCCCGGCGGGCCGAGGAGTGCGGGTTCGCGTTCGTGTCGGTGGGCGACAGCGTGCTGGCCAAGCCCCGCTGGTCGCCGATCGTGACCCTGGCCGCGGTGGCCGAGGCCACCGAGACGATCGGGCTGGCCACCGGGATCCTGCAGCCGCACCTGCGCCATCCGGTGACGGTGGCCCAGGAGTGGGCCACCCTCGACGCGCTCAGCGGAGGGCGCACCGCGCTGGGCGTTGGCCTCGGCACGGGTCCGCCCGAGTTGGTGGACGCCGAGTTGGCTCTGGTCGGTTTGGACCGGCGGCGCCGGGCCCGGGCCTTCACCGAGGCCATAGAGGTGATCAAGGCCCTGTGGGCTGGCGACGGAGTGGACTACGACGGCCGCATCTACCAACTGCGCGACGCCTCCATCGGGCTGCGACCGGTGCAGCGGCCGGGTCCGCCGGTGCTGATCGCCGGAGGGGCGTTCGTGGCGCCCGAGCGCGGGTTCGGCCCCAATGACGTGTTCGACGAGGCGCGGGCATCGACGTTCGTGGGCCGCTGGGACCGGGTCGGGCGCCTGGGCGACGGTTGGATAACCGGCATGGCCACACCCGACGAGCTGCGGGCCGGCCGTGACTCCATCGCGGCCGCGGCCGACGACGCCGGTCGGGCCCTGCCCGAGCCGTTCGACGTGCGGGTCAACCTGTTCCTGCTGGTGGGTGACGACCCGGCCGGGGCCCGCTCCGAAGGCGCGGCCTTCATGGCCGACTACCACCGGCGCCCCATGGACGACGACAGCATCGACCGCTGGCTGGTCTGGGGTCCGCCCGAGGCCTGCGCCGAAGGCTTCAACGCCTACGTGGAAGCGGGCGCCACTTCGTTCCAGTGCGTGCTGGCCTCAGTCGACCAGCAGCCGCAGATGGAGCGGGTCGCCGCCGAACTCCTGCCCCTGCTGGCGGACTGAAGGGAGAGCTGTGAGCACTGCGAGAGCGGCGACGCTGCTGGGGCCCGAGCGCCTGGAAATACGCGAGTACCCGGTTCCGGAGGTGGCCGACGACGGGGCCTTGCTGCGTATCGGGCTGGGCGGAATGTGCGGCACCGACGTGAAGTACTTCCACGGCCGCATCGACATGCCCTACCCGGTGATCCTGGGCCATGAGATCTTCGGCCGCGTGGAGAGGCTGGGTCGGGCAGCGGCCGCCATCCACGGCGTGGCCGAGGGCGACCGGGTGATCCTCAAGGGCTCAAGAGGTTGCGGCCACTGCCGGGACTGCCGCGACGGCGCCCCCCGGTTCTGCTCCCAGCGGACGTCCTACGGCAGCAACACCACCGCCGAACACCCACCACACCTCTTCGGCGGTCTGGCCGACTATCTCTACGTCAATCCCGACGCCGAGCTGTTCAAGGTGGGCGACACCATGAGCGACGAGGCCGCGGTGCTGTGCGGATCGGTGATGGCCAACGGCTACGAGTGGGCCATCCTCCACGGCGGCGTGACCTTCGGCGACACCGTGCTCATCCAGGGACCGGGCCAGCAGGGCCTGGCCTGCACGTGGGCGGCCCGGGCCGCGGGTGCGTCCCGCATCATCGTGACCGGCACCGCCGCTGACGCCGACCGCCTGGCGCTGGCCCGCCGGTGGGGCGCCGACCGCACCGTCGAGGCCGACAGCACCGACGTGGTGGAGGTCGTCGCCGACGAGACGGGCGGGGCCATGGCCGATGTGGCGGTGGACGTGAGCGGCAGCCCGGCCGCTCTGGCGTCGTCAGTCGCCTCGGTGCGCAAGCGGGGCACGCTGGTCCTGGCCGGACTCAGCGGCGGCCGGCAGGTTCCACTGGATATCGACGCCCTCGTCTGGAAGGAGATCCGGGTGCAGGGGGCGTTCACGGCCGGCAGCCCGGCGCTGCGAGCCACGATGGAGCTGATCTCCTCGACCGGCTTCAAGCCCGAGGAGATGATCAGCCACAGCTTCGGCCTCGACGACACGGAGCTGTGCATCCGAGCCATCGGCAACGAGATCGACGGCATATACCCCACGAAGGCGGTGATCCGGCCGTGAGCCAGTCCAGCCTCTTGCGCCGGATCGTCGAGGAGGTCCGCCGGCTCTACGCGGAGGACCTTCCAGAACCCGAGCGCTGGAGCCGCATCAGCGACGCGCTGGGGTCCGCGCTGGCCGATCCCGAGCTGCAGGATGCGGCCCAGAGCTGGCCCAAGAGCCACGACAAGGAGAACAACCGCTACACCAACCTGCTCTTCTACGAGGACCCCGAATTCGGGTTCGTGGTCAACGGCCTGGTCAAGGACGAGACCGGCCGCACCCCGGTCCACGACCACGGCCACGCCTGGGTGGCCTACGGCCTGCTGGAGGGCGCCGAGACCGTCCTGCGCTACCAGGAGCCGCCGGCTGAGGGAGCCCCCTCCGGCCTGAAGGCCGACGAGCTCATCTCACTGGCAGCCGGCGAGGTCGACCTGGTCCCGCCGTGGACGTTCCACGCCGAGCAGGCCGACACCGAGCGCACGGTGGCGGTGATGGTCCGCAGCGCCCGGGTCGGCAAGTTCGCCCACCGCCGCCTCAACCCCGACACCGGCGAGACCTACGACCACCCCGGCCCCCACCAGATCCCCTACGACCTCTGAGCCGGAGGATCGCCGGACCGCCACCCGGGCACGCCCACGACTCCGCCCAGACCGGTGCCTTCGGCTTCCACCATCAGATCCGGCGGCAGGTACCAGCCCAACACCTCGTCGAACCTCACGTACACGGCCCCGGGCACGGGTCACCCATAGGCGGCCCTCCTGAGAGCCCCGTAGCGGATGATCGGAGTGGCTTCGGGTGACACGAGGACCTCGACCACCGACGGCCCCGGCGTTTCGATGGCTTCGGAGATGGTGGAGACGACCGGGTCACCGGGGCCGATGCGATGGCCGGAGGCGCCCATGGCCCGGGCCGTGGCCGCAAAGTCGACCTTGCTGAAGTCGGTGCTGTACGGCATCTTCATGCGGGCCTCGACGTGGCGTATCCAAGCCAGCGAGGAGTTGTTGAGCACAACCGTGGTGATGTCGAGCCCGTAGCGGACCGCAGTCTCGGTCTCGCTCAGGCCGTAGCCCCACCCGCCGTCGCCGGTGAGAGCGACCACACGGCCCTCGGGGCGGGCCAGGCGGGCGCCGAGCGTGGCTCCGGGAGCCCAGCCGAGCCCGGCCAAGCCTCGGGGCGCGAGCATTCCGGGACCGGCCCGCTTGAGGTGGAAGTAGCGGGCTCCCCAGCCCGACGACAGCGACGCCTCGCACACCAGCACGTCGTCAGGGCCGAGCAGGTCGTCCAGGGCAGCCACGACCTCCTCGGGGCTCACGGCCTCGTCACCTGAAACAGGATCGGTGTCGGGCCGGATGGTGTCGATCCAGGGCGTGGACGGTCCTTGCCATCGGTCCAGCGCCCCGGCCAGCCCGATGAGGAAGGACCGTGCGTCGGCGACCACACCGATGTCGGCGGGGATGGCCCGCCCGATCTCGGTGGCGTCGATGTCGACGTGCACAACGGCCTGACCGGCGGCCGGAAGGCGCCATCCGTGCGTTCCCAGCTGGGAGTGCTTGGTGCCGACCGCGATGATCACATCGGCGGCCTGCACCACCAGGTTCCCTCGCTCGGAGCCGAAGCCGCCCACGACCCCGGCCGACAACGGATGGCGCTCATCGATGGCGCCCTTGCCGTTCAGCGATGTGGCCACCGGCAGCGAGCTTCCCTCCGCCAGCGCCGTCAGGGCGGGCGCCGCCCCGCTGAACACCACCCCGCCTCCGGCGAGGATCACCGGCCTCTCCGCGGCTCGGACCCTCTCCGCCACTGCTTCGACCAGCTCGGGCTCGGGATGGGGACGGTGCCGGGGGAACCGGCGGTCAGCATCCACGATGGACCGGGGCCTCGAAGGGTCGGCCGGACCCAGGAAGATGTCCTCGGGGATCGAGACCACCACCGGGCCTGGACGGCCTGCGGTGGCCACCCGCAGCGCCTGGTCGACGATCTCGTCCAGCGCAGCCGGCTCGTGCACTCGACCGACCCACTTGGCGACGGGAGCCAGCGTCTCGGATTGCTCGAAGGACTGGGACGCAACCGAGTGGCGCCTCAGGTGCTCGGCGCCGCGCCTGGTGTCGGCCACCACCGCAACCACCGGGATCGATGAGGCCTGAGCCTCGGCCAGCCCGGAGACGAGATTGGTGGCCCCCGGCCCGACGGTGGCGTCACAGACGCCCACGACGCCGGTCAGCCGGGCGTAGGCGTCGGCCGCGGTCACCGCGTTGCGCTCGTCGCGCACCACCAGGTGGCGAACGGCTGCGCTCTGGGAGGCGGCGTACAGGGGGAGGGTCTGGCCGCCCGGAACACCGAAGAGCGCCCCCTGGGACCCAGCTATCAAGCCCAGCAGGCGCTCACCGACGGTCATGTCAGCCACAACGAGTTTAGTATACTGTTTGCGGTTTTGGGATGCGCGAGCTCGCGGGCCTAGACGATGGGCGAAGACAATGCTGGTGACACCGGCCACAACTGAGCGCATCTCGTCGCTGACGCCGACGCTCACCCCGCGTCCCAAGTTCCATGTCACCCGCAAGCTGGTGGGCGTCGCCAAGTGGCCACTGGTGCTGCTGACGGCCGTCTACACGATCAACGTGAGCGACCAGTTCCTGCTGTCGTCCATGTTCCCCCTGCTCAAGCGGGAGTTCGGCCTGTCCGACACCGCGCTGGGAATCCTCAGCGGCTCCTACCTGATCAGCGTCACCCTGGGCACCGTGCCCTTCGGCGCGCTGGCCGACCGCTACAGCCGCACCAGGATCATCGCCTGGGGAACGGCCGCCTGGGGCGTCACGATGATCTTCACCGGCCTGGCCAGCGGGTTCGTCATGCTGCTGCTGGGACGGATGGTGCTCGGCCTCTGGGATCCCTGCGACAACCCGACCTCTCAGTCGCTGCTGGCCGACTACTACCCGGTGAACCAGCGCTCCAAGGTGATGGGCATCTACCAGATGGGTCAGCTCACCGGGTTCTTCCTGCTGCCCATCGGGGGGCTGATGGGCGAGGCCTGGGGCTGGCGGGCAACGTTCTTCTTCTTCGCGCTGCCTGCGTTCGTGGTGGCCTTGCTGAGCTGGCGGCTGCCCGAGCCCGTCCGGGGCATCCAGGAGCGCCGCCACCAGCGCCTCGAATCCGACGAGAGCGCCGTGATCTGGTCCCGGTACCAGAGCGTCCCGGTCACGGAGGCCTACAGAGTCATCCTGCGGTGCCGTTCCTACACCGCCAGCCTGGTGTCGTCCGCCGTCGGCAGCCTCTTCTTCGGCGGCATTGGAGTGTGGACGCCCACGTTCCTGATCCGGTACCACGATCTCGACATCGCCGAGGCCACCACCGCGCTGAGCGTGGTCGCGGTGGGCGGCCTGGTGGGTGTGCTGACCGCAGGCAACCTCGCCGACTTCCTCACCCATTCGGGATACACGTCGGCTCGCATCGGCGTGGCCGGCGTGGCCCGCCTGATCTCTGCTCCCCTGTTCATCGCCGCTTTCCTGGTGGGCTACACGCCCCTGATGCTGGTCCTGCTGTCCTTCGGGGCCCTCTTCCTGGTGGCTGCGATCCCCCCTCTCAACGCGGCCCGGGTCGACGTGCTGCATCCGGATCTGCGCGGCCGCGGCACTTCGTTGGATGCGGTCACCCAGAGCCTGGCCTCGGCCGCCTCGCCGGTGATCTACGGCATGATCGCGGATGCCAGCGACCTGCGGACCGCGTACATGGTGCTCATCCCGCTGGCTGCGGTGGCCGGGCTGATCCTGATGACCTTCGCGCTGGCCAGCTACCGGCGCGACGAGCAGGCCGTGCAGGAGATGGTGCGCCGTGAGCACGCCCTGCACCTCGCCGGCCTGACCGAGGCCGCGCCAGTCGCCGAGAACACTGGATCACTGCCAGCGGAGGGCCGGCGACCCGACCCGACCCCGGACGACGCCGGCAAGCCCGAGGCTGGGATCGAGGCCGTCGAGGATGACGAACCCCTGCTCCACATCGAAGAGCTGGACTTCTCCTACGGGCCGATCCAGGTCCTCTTCGGCGTCGACATGGCGCTCCCTGAGGGCGGCTGCCACGCCCTGGTGGGCCGCAGCGGGGTGGGCAAGACCACCCTGTTGGCCAACATCGGCGGACTCCTGCACGCCCAGTCGGGCCGGATGTTCTTCCGGGACCAGGACCTGGTCGGCATACCTCCCGAGCAGCGGGCCAAGCTGGGCATCACGCTGATGGCCGCGGGGCAGTCGATGTTCGGTTCGCTGAGCGTGCGCGACAACCTCTGGTTCGGCGCCTACCCGTTCGCGGGCAGCCAGGACCTGGTGAAGGAGCGCCTTGAGGAAGTGCTCGACGTGTTCCCCGCGCTCGGCCGCCGGCTGGAACAGCGGGCCGGCACGCTGTCGGGCGGTGAGCAGCAGATGGTGGCCCTCGGCCGCGCCCTGGTGGCCGGACCGGAACTCCTGCTGATCGACGAGCTCAGCCTGGGCCTCGCCCCCACCGTCACCGCGGAACTCCTCAAGGTGGTGCAGGACATTGCCAGCCTCGGAACCACGATCCTTCTGGTCGAGCAGTCGATCGGAGTGGCGCTCTCGGTGGCCGACACCGTGTTCTTCATGGATCGGGGACAGCTGAGCGCGCTGGGCCCGGCCGCGGCCCTCGATGCCGACGAGTTGGCGCACCGGCTGCTGGAGAGCCACGAATGAACAGCCCCGGCCCAGCCTCGGGACCACCCGTCGAACGCGGCGCCGGCGACACCCAGCAGCCTGCCGCGCCCAGCCCGTCACCGCCCGATCTGCTGCAGGCGAGCGCCCAGCTCGCGACGCGACTGCTGGGGCCGTGGTGGAGCGACCGGACCCGGCGAGTGCTGTTCGCAGCGGTGATCACCGCCGGCTTCGTGGTCGGACTGGTGCTGGCCCTAATCCAGGTGTACGACCGACCCGTCCTCGACGTCGGCGAGCCGCGAGTCCGGGTCGAGGGACTCACCGCGACGGTGCAGGTGACGGTGCGCAACACCTCCGAGGATGTCGCCTATTGCCCTGCCGTGGGGGTCGCCGCCCTCGACCGCGACGGTCTCGACCTGGCCAAGGCGCCCGCGTTCGTTGACCTCGGCGACGCCCGGCTGGCGCCCAAGGCCAGCGCCAACTTCGTGGGCGTTCTCGCCGGGATCAGCCAGCAGGACTTCGATGAGCAGCTCAGCGAGTACTCGGCATTCGTCGAGCAGGAGAACCCCTGCCCATGACGCTGCCTCTAGTCGGCCTCGAGGTTCCCCAGAACGTAGTGATCCTCGGGGTGATCACCGGACTCACCTATTCGCTGCTCGGGCTGGGCATCACCCTCGTGTACCGGTCGTCGCGGGTCATCAACTTCGCCCACGGCGAGATGGGCGCGCTGGCCTCGTTGATGATCCCGATATTCGCACTCAACCTGGGATGGCCCTACGCCCTCGCGCTGACCATCGCCCTGCTGGTCGCCGCAGCCGTGGGCGGCCTGTTCGAGTTCCTTGTCATCCGGCCGCTGCGATCGGCGTCGCGCCTCACCGTGCTGGTGGCCACCATCGGTGCCTCGCAACTGCTGTTCTTCGGTGGTGCGCTCCTGCCGAAGGGCGGCGACATCGTGGGCAAGATCTATCCGACGCCCTTCGACTGGCGGATCACCATCGGCAAGCTCCTGCTGGGCCCGGGCCAGTTGACCATCCTCGTGGCCGTCCCCATCCTCACGATCGCCCTGGCGCTGTTCCTCGGTCGCAGCCGGCTCGGCAAGGCCAGCCGGGCCGCCGCGGAGAACACGGATGCCGCTCGCCTTGCCGGGGTCCCCATCGACAAAGTGTCGTTCGCGGTCTGGACGGCGGCCGGGTTGCTGGCCGGAGTGTCCGCCATCCTCATCGGGCCGACCAGACCCCTTGCGTTGTCGCAGGCGCTCGGACCGCAGCTGATGCTGAAAGCGCTGGCGGCAGCCATGCTCGGAGGGCTCAACCGCCTTTCGTCGGTGTTCGCCGCCGGCATCGCCATCGGGGTGCTGGAAGCGCTCGTGCTGTGGAACTACCCGATCGGCGGCGCGCTCGAGCTGGTGCTGCTGGTGGCTATCGGGGGCAGCTTCCTGATGAAGAAGGGCCTGGGCTCGGTGGTGCGCGGCTCCGAGCAGAGCTCCTGGACGCTGGCCGCGGCCATCGTCCCGCTCAAGCCCGCGCTGGCCGGCAACATCAGGATCCGGGCCACCAAAGTCACCCTGCTGTCGGTCGCGCTGGTGCTGGCCGCCTACCTACCCGCCCGGATGACCTCGTCCGAGCAGTTCTTTTTGGGCGCGGTCGCGCTGTTCGCGGTGCTGGGCCTGTCGCTGGTGGTGCTGACCGGCTTCGCGGGCCAGGTGTCGCTGGGACAGTTCGCGTTCGTGGCCGTCGGGGCCGCTCTCGGCGGCCGCCTCTACCAGATGGGCCTTCCCCACGGACCCGCCATCGTGGCCACCACGCTCGCGGGCGGGGCGGTTGCGCTGCTGATCGGGCTGCCGGCGCTACGAATCAGGGGCCTGTTCCTGGCCGTGATCACCCTCGCCTTCTCGGTGGCTGCCAGTGGGTGGTTGCTCGAACAGGATTGGCTCAACCATCGGGGCAGCGACGGCGGCACCTCGATGGCGATCCCCCGTCCAACCTTCGCCGGGATCAGCTTCGACAATGAGATCCGCTACTACTGGGCGTGCCTGGGCGCGCTGGCGCTCGCAATTTCCGTGGTCCACCGGCTGAGGCACAGCGGCCTCGGCCGCAGGATGGTCGCCGTGCGGGACAACGAGCCGTCGGCGTCGAGCGTGGCTGTGTCACCCCGGACGACCAAGCTGGCCGCCTTCGTGATCTCCGGAATGATCGCCTCCTTCGGCGGCTTCCTCTACGGCGGGCTGCTGGTCACGTTCTCGGGCGACATCGGCGGCACGTTCGGCCCGGGCGAGTCGCTGTCGTTGGTTGTGATGACCATCTTCGGCGGGGTGACCACCATCACCGGAGCGTTGCTGGGGGCCCTCTGGGTCCAGGGCATCCCCCGGATACTGGGGGAGGACTGGGGCCTGCTGTCGTCGGGGATGGGCGTTCTGGCGGTGCTGCTGCTGCTGCCGGGCGGGCTTGCCTCATTGGTGTTCGCCGCCCGCGACAGGCTCGTTGCCGCGGCCATCGACCGTGGGCTGCTGCCCTCGACCGAACCGACCATTCCCCTAGCCCCGGACGGCGCTGAGCCCAGGCCCGGGGACGCCGCGCCCCGCTCCACCGGAGTGCAGGAGACCGCGCCGCACCGAGCCGGGTCGGACGGGTCGTTCAGCGAGGCGGCCGAGGTGCTGGTGGCCTCGGGCGTCTCGGTGTCCTACGGAGGCGTCCACGCCGTGCACGACGTCTCCATCAGCGTGCATCGCCACGAGATCGTCGGGGTTATGGGGCCCAACGGCGCGGGCAAGACCACGCTGTTCGATGCCCTGTCGGGCCATCAGCGACCCGAGGCCGGAAAGGTGCTGCTGGACGGGCGCGACATCAGTTCGCTGCCCGCGCACCGCCGGGCGCGGCTGGGGCTGGGCCGGTCGTTCCAGCAGGCCCGGCTGTTCGGCGACATGATGCTGGTGGATGCGGTGAGCCTCGCGCTTGAGCGCCAGCATCCGACTCGTGTGGCTCCAGCGCTGTTGGGAACGCCGAAGGCCCGGCGCCAGGAGCGGGAGCGCAAACGGATGGCGCTGGCGGCTCTCGCCGACCTGGGTCTCGGAGAGCACGCCCACCAGCAGATCGCCAACCTGGCCACCGGCACCCGGCGCCTGGCCGAGCTGGCCTGCGCCTCGGCGCTCGGGGCCCATCTGGTGCTGCTCGACGAGCCCACCGCAGGTCTGAGCCACCGGGAGGTCGGCGACTTCGTGCGGGTCGTCTCGAACCTGCGCTCCCAACTTGGCATGACCTTCGTGGTGATCGACCACGACGTGGCGGTGATGCGATCGCTGGTCGACCGCCTCTACGTTCTCGAGGCCGGCGACCTGATCGCTTCCGGCCCGCCCTCGATCCTCGACACCGACAGCAGAGTCATCGAGGCCTACATGGGCACCCAAGAGGACGCGAGCGCCGCCAGTGCCAGCACGGCCGACACCGCCCTTCACCCCGGCAGCGGACAGTGAGCGCGGCACACGGTCCAGGTCCGTCTCCGGCCTCCGGGCCGGGGGGCCGTGAGGTGCCGAATTTCGTCGACACCCATGTGCACTTCTGGGACCACAGGATCGAAGGCCTCCACTGGCGGTATCTCGATCCGGCATTCGACCATCCCCGCCTCAAGGGCATGCACCGCCTCGACGCGCCGAAGTTCACCGCCGTCGAGCTGCGATCGCAGGCTGGCGGCTGCCCACCGGGCAGGATCGTGCACATCCAGTCCTGCGTGGAGAGGCTGCCTGGACTGGAGACGGCCTGGCTGCAATCGATGGCCGACGAGCACGGGTACCCCGACGCCATCGTGGCGCAGGCCCACCCCGCCGACGCCGACATCGCTTCGGTGATCGAGGCCAACGCCGGCCACCGGCTGCTGCGCGGCTTCAGGGACATGCTCTCTCCGGGCACCATCGAAGCCAGCGCCTTCGCCGCCGGCTTCGACCTGATCGCCGACGCCGGTCTGAGCCTCGAGGTACTGGTGCCCCACCCCGAGTTCGACGCGGTCTGCGCCCTGGCCGACCGGAGGCCCGACGCCACTTTGATTCTCGGCCACGCCGGCCAGCCCGTGCAGCGCGACCGCGAGTACTTCAAGGAATGGTCACGCGGCATCACCCGGGTGGCGTCGCGTCCCAACGTGGTGGTGAAGGTCTCGGCCCTGGCCAGCGGCGCCGACCCCGACTGGAGTATCGACAGCATCAGACCCTGGGCCCAGCATTGCATCGACAGCTTCGGCCCCGAGCGGGCCATGTTCGGAACCAACTGGCCCATCGACCGCCTCTTCGGAAGCTACGCCGCCCTGGTGGAGGCCTACCTCGAGATCACCGCCCCGCTCGCAGCCACCGAGCGCCAAGCTCTGTTCTCGACCACCGCCGCCCGGGTCTACCGCCTCGAAGCTCGATCCGGTGCTTGATACCCTCGACTCCCGCCGATGACCGAGAAGACGATCCGCCTCCAGCCGCTCACGGGTTCCGTTGGGGTGAGCCTCACCGGCATCGACCTGACCGCCGGCCTCGGGCCATCCGAGGCGGAAGCTCTGAGGTCGGCGCTGTTCAACAACAGCGTCCTCGTGCTGCGCGACCAGCCCCTGTCCCCGGACGACCACATGCGCCTGGCCCAGGTGTTCGGCGAGCCGTTCCTGCCCTGGTACTACGCCAAGAACTCGCTCGAGGGCTACCCGAAGATCGCCATCGTGCCCAACTTCGGAAAGGCCAAGGCCCCGGCCGAGGCGTGGCACACCGACTGGTCGCACATGTCGACCCCGCCGACGGTGTCGGTCGCTCGGGCCCACGTCCTGCCCGACACCGGCGGCGACACGATGTTCTCGAACCAGTACGTCGCCTACGACCGCCTGTCGGAGGGCATGAAGCAGCTCATCGCCGGCCGGCGGGGCAAGTTCGTGGGATCCCGGCCCAAGCGCGTCCAGAAGATGGACGGGACATCGGACACCCTTCCCTCCTCTGAACGCGAACCGGTGGTCAACTACCACCCGATCGCCCGGGTCCACCCTGCAACCGGCCGGACCGCCCTCTACCTCAACCGGCCCGGCGAGGCCATGGTTGCCATCGAGGGCCTCACCGAGGCCGAGAGCCTGCCCATCCTCAGGTTCCTGTACGACCAGTCCTCGACCCCCGACAACGTCTACCGCCACCAGTGGCGGCCCGGCGATGTGGTCTGCTGGGACAACCAGTGCGCCATGCACTACGGAGTCCACGACTACGGCGACGCCGAACGCACCCTCCACCGGATAACGGTGGGCGGGGCCGAGTGACGGCGTCGAAGTACCGTCCGAGCGAGCCTGAGGCATCGGGGAGGCACCCGGAGTGAGCCGCATCGAGAATGACACCGTGAGCGCCGAGGTCGACTTCGACCACCACTCGGAGGAGTTCGTGGCTGATCCGTGGTCTCAGCTGGCCCGTCTGCGCTCGGAGTGCCCGGTGGCTCGCACGGGGAGCCACGGCGGCTTCTGGGTGCTGACCGGGTACGAGGAGATCCGCCGGGTGGCCACCGACGACGAGACGTTCTCCTCCGCGGAGACCCTGGTGATCCCGCCCAAGAAGAACGTCGGGCAGAAGTCCATTCCCGCCGAGATGGACCCGCCCGAGTTCCTGGCCTTCCGCAAGGTCCTGCACCCGATGCTGTCGCCCGCGGCCGTCGACCGCATCACCCCGGTGATCGAGCGGTTCGTCCACGCAGCCATCGACGACTTCATCGAGACCGGCTCGTGCGACTTCGTCCACGACTTCGCCGACCCGGTCCCGGCCATGACCACGCTCTACAAGCTCGGGCTGCCCGTGGAGCTGTGGAAGGAGTTCTCCGTCCCGCTGCACCAGGTGGTGTTCCTGCGCCAGGACAGCCCCCGGCGGGTCAACGTGCGTGAGGGGCTCCAGTTCGTGGCCCAGACCATCCGCGACACCATCACGGCCCGGCGCAAGTCACCCCGCGACGACATGATCTCCTACATGCTCAACACCACCGTCGACGGCCGGCCGGTGACCGACCACGAGGTCAAGGAGATGGCGACCCTCATCGTCCAGGGAGGCTTCGACACCACTGGTTCGGCCATCTCCAACGCGCTCATCCAGATGGACAACGACCGCGACCTGAGGCAACGCCTCATAGAGGAGCCCTCCTTGATGACCTCCGCCGTAGAGGAGTTCCTGCGCTTCGAGGCTCCCCAGATGGCGATGGCTCGAACGGCCAAGAAGGACGTGGTCATCGGGGATCGCCATGTCAGGAAGGGCGACCTGGTGCTGATGGTGTGGGCCTCGGCCAACCGCGACGAATCGGTGTTCGACGATCCCGACCGCATCGTTCTCGACCGGTTCCCGAACCGCCACGTGACCTTCGGCCTCGGCGCTCACCGGTGCCTGGGGTCCAACCTGGCCCGGCGCCAGATCCAGGTCGCGCTGCAGGGCGTGCTGCGCCGGCTGCCCGACTACACCCTCGACCACGACAACGCCGTGCGAGCCGAGACCGTCGGCATCGTCTACGGCATGTTCTCGCTGCCGGCTCACTTCCCGCCCGGCGAGCGCTGGTTCCCGCAATCCACATCCGAACCGTCAGGAGCGTCCACCCCATGAGAGAAGGCTTCGAGTTCATCGACACCGACCACCACGTCGGCCCGAACATGGAGACCCTGCACAAGTACGCGAGCCCCGCACTGCTCGACCGCTGGGACGAGCTGCTCCCCTACTACATGAAGGTGACCGAGGGGCACCACCTCAGTGTGGCCCCGATCCCCTACCGGCGCGACCTCTACACCGGCACCGACGAGCAGCAGACCGCCGTGGGCGACCGCGGCGCCCAGGGGCCCCTGGGCAGCGCGGTCAAGCTCAACTTCGACATCAAGCCCGTCCCGGAGGTCAACAACGAGAACAACAGTGGCCGCCTCGACGACATGGACACCGAGGGAGTCGATATCGCACTGATCTTCCCGTCGACGTTCTCCACCGCCTCCACCGCGCTCGACCCCGACATCCAGACCGAGCTGTACGCCGCCTACCACCGCTACCTCGACGACTACTGCGGGCTCGACACCGACCGGCTCAAGGCCGCGCTGGTGCTCAACGCCCGCGACCCGCAGTGGTCGGTGGCCGAATTGGAGGCGCTGGCCGACCGGCCCTGGGTGGCCGCCGTATCGGTGATGCTGCCCGAGGGCCTGCCCGTGGACGACCCCACGCTGGACGGGATCTGGGCGGCCATGAACCACCACGACCTGCCGCTGGTGCACCACTCGTTCTTCTACGAGCCGCCCTACTTCCCCGGCTACCGGGACATCTGGGGCAACCTGGCCATCGCCCGGATGGCCGCGCACCCCTGGGGCGCCCAGCGGCTCGTGGCCTACGTGACCCTCAGCGGAATGTTCGACCGCTACCCCAACCTGCGGATCGGCTTCGCCGAGTGCTCGGGCGGCTGGGTCGGTGCCTGGCTCATCCGGATGACCTACCAGGCCGACTACCTGGCCTCGAAGCTGCCCCGCATCAACAAGACGCCGATCGAGTACGCGCTGGACGGGCACATCTACTGCGGCATCGAACTCGACGAGGGACCAGACGCGGTCAAGGCGGTCTCCGCGGTGGTCGGCGACGGGATACTCATGTACTCGTCGGACTATCCCCACGGCGGCTGCCGGTTCCCGAACTCCGTGGACGTGGCGCTGAAGTGGCGCGACGAACTCGGCGACGAGACGTTCCGCAAGATCGCCAGCGAGAACGCCCGCCGCTTCCTGCGAATGTGAGCGTGGTGCTTTGGCGGCCATGAATCCCGGCTCAGCGCCGTGGGCGGTAACCCGCATCGCCAACGCCTGCGTGCTGCTGGAGATCGCCGACGCGGTCGTGCTCACCGACCCCTGGTTCGTCAAGAGCTGGGCGTTCAACGAGCACGCCACCGTGACGGTGGAGGACCTGCCGCGGCTGACCGCGATCATCGGCAGCCATTGGGTGCGCGACCACTGGGGGATGGCCGAGTTGGCGGCATACCCCCACCGCGCCGAGACCCCGGTCTACGTGGCCGGCGAGAATATGGTGGAGCGGGCCACGGAGGCCGGGTTCACCAACACTGAAGTGCTGGCCTGGGGCCAGCAGCGCCAGCTCACCGACCTGGTGAGGATCGAAGCCGTCGAGGATCACGACCGCGGCGGGCTCATCACCACCAACTACGCCCTCACCTCACCCGACGCTCGGATCTTCTACGGCGGCGAGACCCTCGACCTCGCCGCGCTGGAGCGCTACTGCGAGTCCGGCGACGCCTTCGATGCAGCTGTCGGCCCGATCAACGGCATGAGGTTGCTGGGCCGTCAGCTGGTGGTCACCGCCGGCCAGATGATGGAGGCCACCCGGATCCTGGAGGCGCCGGTGCTTGTCCCCATCCACTACGCGCACCGGTCCATCTGGCCGTTCGTCAAGGTGAGAAGCTCGATGACGGACCTGCGGGCTGTCCCCGACGGCGACATCCGCATCGTCGAACTCCAGGCCGGGGAGCGCTACGCCGCAACCCGTTGAACGCCGCCCCGGCCGATCCCATTCGCCCAACCCCCACAGCAAGAGGAGACCCAAGTGCAGCTCATCTACTTCGAGACGGCTCGCGATTCTCACGACAACGACGACCTGCACGCCACCGCAGTGGCGGACATGCGCGTCCTGGCCGAGGAGACCGACGGGTTCGTCATGTGGCGCGACCGCGACGAGGACCTCACCTACTGGGGCGTGGTGATCTTCGAGAACGAGGAGGCCGCGGTGCAGTGGTCGACCCATCCGGACCACGCCAGGATCCACAACCTCGCCGAGGGCGGCCTCTACGCGTCAATCAGGACGATCGCATTCAACAGCGTCCGCGACAAGAGCTACCGCGACGAGACCTGACAGGCCGAGCCGGCAGGCGACGCATCCGGAGTGCTCTCGCGGGGCGTTCGACTCATTGCGTGAGCAAAAATAGTCGCCAGAACTGATGCCGACCTCGCCCCAGAGCTCGTCTAGCAGCAAGACCGGTTCCATCCGAACGTCACTGAGGTTGGCGTTGTGCGGTAAGCAATTCAGGATGTGGGGGTCTGGATGTTCGGCCTCCCGGCGTCTGCGGCCTAGCGCGGACGGCGTGGCAGTGGGATGTTACCGGCGGTCCTTGAGTTGGATCGGCCCTGCGAGGGAGCGGCTGTCCGGGTCATGTTGAGAGAAGCGCTGCTGCTTTGAGTTCTTCTCGGATCTTGCAGCGGTACTCGTTGAACATCCGCCAGTTGTCGGCTTCGTGCTGGAGGTGTCCTGCTACGCAGCTTGGATGCACCGA
>LXNI01000228.1_pt1 | contig 71012 bp, 58 predicted proteins | sample 809091 | NCBI WGS metagenome assembly LXNI01 (sample SAMN04870527, study PRJNA318959) | sponge metagenome | biome: 01000161; feature: marine sponge reef; material: water | host: Sarcotragus foetidus | place: Greece: Milos, Mediterranean Sea | collected 2013-05-29 | depth 5-7 m
TACCCGGCTCCAGGAATTCTTCTGCTTCTTTCAGGGACGTTGGTCGCCTTTTTATGCCTTGTCGGCTGCGAGGAAGACGTGGCGGGGCCCTCGGGGGTGGATGCTCCCTTTTCGATGTACGGTATCCTGAATCCGAAACTACGTACCCAGACGGTGCTTGTTGCTCCCGTGGAAGACCTGCTTTTTCCAGAATCCGTGGATGCCCTCGATGCGGTTGTCACCTCGACCGATCCGGGAAGCGGAAAGACCTACGTGTGGCGGGATTCGCTCGTGGCCAACGCCACGGGGCAACTGGATCATATTTACTGGGCGGATTTTACGCCAGAATACGGAAGCCGTCATCGAGTGGAAGCGGTGCGGTCCGACGGATTGCAAAGTAGCGTGGAGGTTAATATTCCGGAGCGGGTTCGCATTGATGAGAATGATACAGGTTCGCGTATACTTACAGTGGATATTTCGGCGCCTTCAGATTTTTCGCTGATCAGGGTAGATGTCATATATGGAGTGCGATTTTATGACAAGTTTAGACCGGGTACGTCGTGTAGCCTCCCTGTTAAGCATTATGCATTTTCTTATGAAGGTGTTGAAATCAAGACCAATGACGGTTGGCGAATAAGACCAAATCTTTTCATTCACTATGAAACCATGCGTTCTTATTATTTTGATGATGTTTTGGCAGGTTTAGGACTCAGATTTTGGAACCCGGACACGGACGGTCTTGCTCTGATGAGTCTCAAACTGGGTTTAACGGTCGGGAATCCGGAGTGGAATTTACCTGAGGGCGTGTCAATTCCAACCGCACTCGGGCACCCGAGTATACTTTCGAATGTGGAGAACGGCTATGGATTCGTGGGTGGGGGATACGATGAGGATGCAACGATATATCCTTCGAACAGAGCGATCCGGGACACACCGTTTTTCGATTTCATGCAGCGGGCCGGAGGCGATTACTGTCTGGGAATCATAGAGGATTCGGAGGGGTAGGCGAGATATGCTCATGCACCGGATTATCGGGACACTTCTTGTTGTCGTTGCCTTTTGGGCATCGTACGGCTTTGCCGAGGCGCAGGCCCAGGTCCCGCCCCGGCGCGCCGTCTTGAGCGGTTTCGTTACGGACGCCTCGGACGGGCAGCCGCTGGCCGGGGCTACCGCCGTACTGCGGGACCTTGCGGACGCGACCGGGGACGTTCCGTCGTACGGCGTCGCCGCCAATGCGGACGGCGTCTATATCGTTTCGGGGATCGAGCCGGGTTCGTACGAACTGACCATCTCGTTCATAGGCTACGGAGCGTTCCGGGATACCCTTGCGCTTTCCGCAGGGGACGCCGTCCGCCGGCACGCCGCTCTTGTTGCTTCGCAAGAGGAACTCGACGAAGTGCTTGTGCAAGCCGGGCGGGAGCATGGCATGGCCCGCATCACGGCGGGGCGCCAGCGTATTCTTCCCGAAGAGATCGAACTTGTGCCTTCTCCCGACATTTCCGCCGATCTGGCGAATTACCTTACCGTGCTTCCCGGCGTCGTCACGACGGGCGATCGCGGCGGGCAGTATTACGTGCGCGGCGGCGAACCCTCCCAGAACCTCGTGCATCTCGACGGGATGCTTGTGTACCAGCCGTTCCATGTGCTCGGGTTCTATTCCGCTTTCCCGGCGGACATACTGGACCGGGTCGATTTTTATGCGGGCGGTTTTCCCACCCGGTATTCCGGCCGGCTCTCCTCGGTCATCGATGTCGCTTCCCGCTACGGCAACACCCGCCGTTTCGCGGGGATGGCAAGCGTTTCCCCCTTTACGAGCGCGCTGCGCATCGAAGGGCCCATTGTGCCGGGGCATGCGTCGTTTCTAATTGCAGGCCGGGAGTCGTTTCTCGAACGCATTGCCGAACCGCTGATCGACAAGAACCTGCCCTTCCGGTTCGGGGATCTTTTTGCAAAGGTGTACGGACCGGCGACCCGCAACAGCCGGCTCTCGATCAGCGCGCTCAGAACGCATGACCGGGGCACGATCGCAGAGGAGGTCGGGGAGGAGGCGCCCGAGGAGGTCCGCTGGAGCAACGAAGCGCTCGGGGCGCGCTGGGTGATCGTGCCGCGCATTCTGCCGGTCGTCATGAATGTGCACCTGTCGCATTCCCGTCACCAGACCGAGCTTGGCCCGAGGGACGAACCTTTCCGCATGTCCCGCATCTACCACACGCGCTTTGCTATCGATGCATTGTTCGAGAAGGATCGTTTTTCCTGGGAAGGCGGCTGGGACGGTCTCATTTCCGGAGAATCCCAGAACCGTCTGGACGGGGTGTTTCATTTGCCGGAGACGTCCGCGAAGCCGTTTCTGGAGTTTGGGTTCTATGTGCAATCCGCGTTCGATCTCGGACGCGGCCTGGTCGTGGCGCCGGGCGCCCGTTTGCAATGGTATCAGGTCCGGATCGACCCGTGGCTGGAGCCCCGGCTGCGGGCGACGTGGGATCGCGGCATACATCATTTCAGCGCCGCCGTCGGCGTGTACAATCAGGAAGTGGTGGGTCTTACCGACCGGCGCGACGTAGCTAACGTGTTTACGATATGGTCTATCGTACCGCGCCCCGAGGACGACGTAAACGAAAGGGACCCACTGGTGGGACGGCTGGGCAAATCCGTCCACGGGTTGCTTGGCTACCGGGGCACGCCAAAGCCCTGGCTGGAGGTTTCCGTCGAGGGGTTCTACAGGCGCATGCAGAACCTGTTCGTTGCGGAATGGACCGTGTTTCCTGAGCTTACCACCCGTCTTCACCCTGCGCGCGGACGGTCGATCGGCATGGAAGCGCGCGTGGAGATGCGCCGGGCGCCGTTCTACGCCTTCGTGAATTATGGCCTTTCCTCCACGCTGTACCACACGAAATACGAGGCTATACGGTACTGGTTCGACACGGAGTCTCTCGAATTTCGGCCGCCGCATGATCGCCGCCACCAGGTCAATGCGCTTGCCAGCGTTTCCTGGAAGGGATTCGACGCCAGCGTGCGCTGGGCCTTCGGTTCCGGGCGGCCCTACACCCGCCCGCTGGCTTTCGACAGTTTTGTGCTGCTGGACCGGGCTGTGAGCGTCTTCGAACTGATGCGCTCCCGGCGCGTGATTTACGACCGTCCTTTCAATGCGGTGCTTCCCACCTACCACCGTCTCGACATTTCCGTCGAACGAACCTTCCGGTTCGACGGGGCCGCCCTTACCCTTCAGGGCAGCGTCATCAACCTGTACGATCGGCGCAATCTTTTTTATCTCGATCTGTTCACGGTGCGCCGGGTGGATCAGCTTCCGCTCGTGCCGTCTCTGGGGATCCGGGTGAGCTTCGAGTAAGCGGGTGCGGCGTTTCTCCGGGAAGCATTGCTTGCCGGGGTTCGTTTTCGCGACGCGGGCAGCCGGGGAAGATACCGATCAGGAAGACATCCTGGTATTACGTGGCGGAGAGGGTGGGATTCGAACCCACGGTACCGCGTGAACGGTACACTCGCTTTCCAGGCGAGCCCCTTCGGCCGCTCGGGCACCTCTCCGGGGCATGGTAAACGGTTGAAGAGTCACGGAGTTCGTTCCGGGATATTGCCATGTCAGGGTTGTGTCGCCTGGCGCAAGGCCGGATTATACCTCCATGATTTCTTCTTCCTTGCGGGCGGAAAGCGAGTCTACAAGGTCTATCAAACGGTCCGTGATTTCCTGCAGTTGATCGTTTCCTTCAAACAGCATGTCTTCCGGAATATGCTCCGCCTCGCCCATCTTCCGCATTTTGTCCTTGACGTCGCGGCGAATATTGCGAATGCCGATTTTTGCGTCTTCCCCCCGGCTTTTTGCCGTTTTGACGAGGTCCCGCCGCCGCTCTTCCGAAAGCGGCGGCACCGGGATGCGGATCATGGCGCCATCGTTCGACGGATTGAGTCCGGTATTCGACGCTATAATGCTTTTTTCGATCGCTTCGAGCGCACTCCGGTCCCACGGTTGTACGGTGAGCAAGTCGGGCTGCGGGGCGCCGATGCTCGCAATCTGGTTCAGCGGGGTCTGGGCGCCGTAGTAGTCCACCCGCAGGTTGTCGATCATGGCCGGCGTGGCCCGTCCCGCCCGGATGACATGCAGTTCGCCCCGTAACCATTCGAGGCTTTTCTCCATGTGTTCTTCGGCCTCTTGCAGGAGCGCCTTGAGATGCTCATTGATCATGGCTCGACTCGTGTGAAGGAAAACATTTCCGTTCCTGGACGCCCTTCGGGTTTTCAGGTCGCCGTCGCCGGGTTTTCGCTCCAGTGGACGACGGTGCCGATGCGTTTGCCGGAGACGATGCTCTGCAGATTGCCCGGCTCATTCATATTGAACACAAGGATCGGCAGTTTCGATTCACGGCAGAGGGTAAAAGCGGTAATATCCATGACGCGGAGATCCTTGCGAATGACCTCGTCCCCGGCGATTTCTTCGTACATTTTCGCATCCGGATCGGATTCGGGATCCGCCGAAAAAATGCCGGCCACGCGCGTACCCTTCAGGAGGACGTCGGCTTCGATTTCGAGGGCCCGAAGCGCAGCGGCCGTGTCCGTCGTGAAGTATGGATTCCCGGTGCCAGCGCCGAAAATGACCACCCGTCCTTTTTCCAGATGGCGGATAGCCCGGCGACGGATGAACGGCTCGGCGATTTCCTCCATTTTTATACTGGATTGCAACCGTGTCTGCAGGCCCGCCTGCTCGAGTGCGTCTTGCAACGCCATGGCGTTGATCATCGTGGCGAGCATGCCCATGTAATCCGCATGCGCGCGGGTCATGCCGGCATGGGTCGTTCGAACGCCGCGAAAAATGTTGCCGCCGCCGATTACGACGGCCACCTCTATCCCGCGTTCCACAATGGTTTCGATCTCCCGAGCGTATCTGGCAAGCACATCGGGATCGATGCCGTACGACCGGGCGCCCAGCAACGCTTCCCCGCTCAGTTTGAGCAGAATACGCTTGTATGCGCTTCGATGCGTATCGCTTGCCATGATTTCAGGAGGGCCAGGAGATTATTCTCCCAACGCGAAACGAACGAACTGGCGTACGCCAGCCTCCGCTTTGTGCAGCATCGCCTTTACGCTCATCGAGGAATCCTTGACGAAAGGTTGTTCGACCAGCACATGATCCTTGTAGTACCGTTCCAGCTTACCGGTGGCGATTCGGTCGATAATGTGATCCGGCTTGCCTTCGTTCCGGGCGGATTCCCGCGCGATCTCAAGCTCTTTCTGCTTGATGCTCTCGGGGACGTCTTCCTTGGTAGTGGCGACGGGGTTCATGGCGGCCACCTGCATAGCCACGTCGGTTCCGGCGTCTTCCATTTGACCGTTGCCGTACATGTCCACAAGGACCCCGAGACGGGAGCCCGGGTGAATATAGGCAACGATTTGCCCGTCCTCGCTTTCAAGCAGGGCAAACCGGCGCGCGACAATTTTTTCGCCGATTTTTCCTGTGGCTTCCACCAGGGTCTGTTCCACAGTTCGGCCCCCTGCAAACTCCGCGCCATGCAATGCATCGGCATCCTGCGGCGCCTTTTCCAGAACGATCCGGGCGATCGCTTCGGCAAGTTGTCCGAACTCCTCGTTTCTTGCAACGAAGTCGGTTTCGCAATTGAGTTCGAGGAGCACTCCCTTTTTCCCGTCGTCGGAAAGCGCAGCTACCACGAGTCCCTCGTTGGCTTCGCGAGCGGCTCGTTTCTCCGCCACCTTCTGCCCTTTTTTGCGCAGAATATCCACAGCGGCTTCCAGATCGCCGTTCGCTTCCTGGAGCGCTTTTTTGCAGTCCATCATGCCGACCCCCGTGAGTTCACGGAGTTTCTTGACGTCGGCTGCCGTTATAGTCATGGTCGTTTCTTGTCTTCAAAGAGGAATTCGCCAGAGGAGCGATCCGCGCGGTTGGGAGGATCGCCGGTTCGTCAGGACTTCCGCTTGTTGTCTTGCCGGGTTTCCTTGGTTTCTTTCGCGCGCTTGCCTTCGTTCACCGCATTGGCGATCACGGAGGTCACCAGCTCGATTGACTTGAGCGCGTCGTCGTTGGCCGGAATCGGGTAATCCACCAGATCCGGATCGCAGTTCGTATCGATCATTGCAAGGATCGGTATGCCCAGTTTGCGCGCCTCCTTTACGGCAATGTGCTCCCGATTGATGTCCACCACGAAAACCGCTCCCGGCAAACGAGGCATAGTGGCTATGCCGCTGAGCACCTTCACAAGTTTTTCGTGTTCGCGGGTATGCATCAGCCGCTCCTTTTTCTTGAGCGTCTGGAAAGATTCGCCTTCCTCGAATCGGGCCAGTTCGTCCATTCGCCGGATGCTCCCGCGAATAGTCTGAAAATTCGTCAGCGTACCGCCAAGCCAGCGTTCAACCACGTACGGAGAATCGCACGACACCGCATGGTTACGGACCGTTTCCCTGGCCTGTTTTTTTGTGCCCACGAAGAGGATCGGCCTGCCGATGCGTGCAAAACGGGCGGCTGCCTCTGCTGCGGCGTTCAGCATCGCCTGCGTTTGCATCAGGTCGATGATATGGATGTTGTTCCGCTGCATGAAGATGTATTTTTTCATCTTCGGATTCCAGCGGGATGTGAGGTGCCCGAAATGCGTACCTGCTTTAAGGAGTTGCTCAATGCTCGCCCGATGTCCGGATTTCTTTCCGGCTTCAGGGGCTTCCTGCGAGGTTGCTCCGGGCTCGGAGACGGTCGTTGCGGGTGTCGTTTCGCTCATGAACAGGGCGGAATCCGCCGGGTTTTTTTCCTCTACCGCCGTCCTTCATGAAACATGACCGGCATCCCGGCCACCCTGTTGCATGTCAGGCGGTATGTGTGATTAAAAACGGTTGTCCGGGGCATGCGTTACCGCTTGCTGAACTGGAACCGTTTGCGGGCCTTCGGACGACCGTACTTCTTGCGTTCGACCATGCGATCGTCCCGCGTAAGGAGGCCGGCGTCTCGAAGGGGTTTTTTGAAATCTCCGTTATAATCGATCAGCGCGCGAGCAACGCCGAGTCGGATGGCTTCAACCTGTCCCGTCAGCCCACCGCCTTTTGCATTGACCAATACGTCGAATTGCCCGGTCGTACCGGTCGCCTCAAAGGGCTGGAAGATGATCTTGCGCCGCCAGTCGAGCGGAAAATACTCTTCGTAGGGACGGCGGTTAACCGTCACCTGACCATTGCCGGCGCGCAGATAAACGCGCGCGGTGGATGTTTTCCGACGGCCTAAGCCGATATGCTGAACAGGTGCTGCCATGAACTAAAAAGTCGTTGTTTCGCTGGTTGCGTTATAAGGTGAGTTCCTTTGGTTGCTGCGCCGAGTGCGGATGATCCGGGCCTGCGTACACCTTCAATTTTGTCAGCATCTGCCGGCCAAGGGGTCCTTTCGGCATCATTCCCCGGACGGCGTTCCGCACGATAAAATCCGGTTTGGAGGCGCGCATTTCCTCGGGTGTCGTGAACCGTTCGCCGCCAGGATACCCGCTGTAACGAAAGTACTCTTTCGCCGTTTCCTTGTTGCCGGTGAGGCGGACCTTGTCTGCATTTACGACAATCACGAAATCGCCGGTATCCACATGGGGCGTGAACCGCGGGTTGTGCTTTCCGCGCAGAATAGCGGCGATGCGCGATGCAAGCCGTCCGACCACCTGATGCCTGGCGTCGACGACATACCAGTTGCGCTCAATGTCGCCGGGCTTGGCAGAATAAGTTTTGAAGCCGTTCGCATTCATGGTGAAAATCATTTATCTTGAACCACTACGCAGCACATCTTGCCTGATGCTACCGCACAGGCACCGAATCAAGGCGGTTTTGTGGTGTCGGATCATTCCGAGTCATTCCGCATGGAGTGCACCGGAAGGCTCCGAACGCACCTGTTACGGGTCATCTTAGCCAAGGAAGATACGGCCTTTAGAGTATTACGTCAAGTCTTTCCGCGCAGATGCCGACCGTCGTTTCAAGTAGCGCTCTTGCGGCGTCTTTGATTCGCCGGAGTCCGCCTCGAAAGCGTTGCTCGTGCGGGATTTTCCGCCGTCCGCTTCATTTGCTTTCCCGTTGCCGGGCTTATCAATGCTGTACTCATCCTTTGAGTCGCTGGACGAATTGGTGACATACCTGCCTTTTCATCTCGACGACATACCTGCCATAAACGCAACCTATTTACGCTGGCACGCCTCCCTGGACGCCCATGAGCGCGAGGTGATCCAATTATGGACGTACTGTTTTGTCCGAAGATATTTTCTCGTGAAATTTATTCAGGAACCATCCTGGAACGCGGTGGATATGGATGCGATCATCGAGGTCGCGTTTCGCAAAACGGAAACGCGGGAGGCCCAGATCAGGGAACCTGCGCGTTATGCGAGTTGGGTCAGCGTGGTATGCAAGAATACGTTCCGCAACTACCTTCGCTCGAAACGCTACCAGATACCGCTCGAACACGCTCCGTTGCTTTCTCTCGTGGCGGAAGTGCCCGTTGCCTACAATGAGCTCGGGAACAAGCGAGAGGCTCTGGCCCGTGCCATCGATAGGCTTCCGCCCCACCTGCATGCTTGTGTGGAGCTTCGCCTTCTTTCCGGTTTATCGTATGAGGAGATCGCACAACGGACAGGACGGCCGCTTCCGACCATTCGCGCATACATTTACAAAGCCCTCAAACGTTTGCGGGAAGATGCGGAATTTCTGAGAAATTTCGAATAAAGGATACTGCCTGGAACAGGGCACGTTTTTGTTGGCCAGGTGTTAAGATGTGAGAGTATGGAGTTGTAGTGTGGATTCCCCCCCGTTCCCCACCAATGCTTCGCGCAGGGTCATGAAAGAGAACACCCGACGGTCCACCGTCGATGAGGCCCTGGCGGTTCTTGCCGTTATGCGCGAGCAGGTTGCAGAAAGCAGATCGGTTGAGCGGATCGCTGCGTTGGAGCGGCTGGAACGAACCGTTCAGGGCTGCCCCTCGCTAAAGGCGCGCTACGAACGTATGCAGTGTCGGCGAGACGAACTGGAAACCCGTTCGCCCGCCGGGAAGCAATTCCGCGAACTGGTAGGAGGCACTCCTGCGATTTTGCAGCAATTCTCTCCTGCTGCCCCGGGGGATTCCCGGCGGAAAAAGTTTCGGACACATGGGAAGGCGGGCGACCTTTCGCGATGTACGGCGCTGTTCCTGCTGTCCTTCCTGTCTGTATGGGTGCTGTGTCTGTTCGTCTTGCGCGGGGCAAGCGCGAGAGGATAAAGGCGCCGGACCCCGGTCTCCCTGTGACTTTTCAGTTGTTCAACATCACCGGCATAATGAGCATCAGGACATGCTCGCCGTCCCGCTGGGTTTGCGGCGTAACGATGCCGGCGCGGTTCGGAGAACTGAACTCGATGACGACTTCATCATCGTCTATGTGCCCCAGGACCTCGTTCAGATAGGTTGCATTGAATCCGATCGCTATCGGCTCGCTGTCGTATTCGCATGGCACGGTCTCATGCGCTTCGCTCGCCCGTTCAATATCCTGTGCATCGATTTCGATCTGGTTTGCACCGAGCTTCAGGCTTATCTGGGGTGTTAGACTGGACGAATACAGGCTGACGCGTTTGACGGCGGCGAGCAGAGCGTTTCGTTCCACGACAATCCGCTTGTCGTTGTCTTTCGGTATAACGGCTTCGTAGTTGGGGTACGCTTCGGCAATAAGCCGCACAAGGATGCGCGTGTTGCCGGCAACGAAGCCTGCGTACCCTGCGTCCACGAGAATGGTGCATGTTTCTCCGGAGAGGACTTTGCCGGCCAGCGAGATGGCTTTTTCCGGAATGATGAAGTTGATGTCTTCCTTGGCCGTCATGGAGTCGATTTGCATACGGACAAGGCGGTGTCCGTCCGTCGCAACCGCGCGTCCCGGTTCCGGGCCGATCTGAAAATACACCCCCATCATGGCCGGGCGCAGTGCGTCCCTGCTGACAGCGAAACTGGTCTTGTCGATCGCGCGCCGGATCAGATCGCCGGTGGTTTCTATGCTGTGTTCCGGGTCGAGTTCGGGCAAGGACGGGTAGTCGCTTCCATCGTGTCCGGACATTTTGTATTCGCCCGCATCCGTTTTGAGCACGACCCGAAATTCGTCATCCGCCTCGAAGGAGATCGGTACTTCGGGCAGAGCGCGCAGCGTGTCCAGCAGGCGCCGGGCCGGCACGGCAATGCGCCGGGTATGGTTCCCTTCAAATTGCACTTCGACCTGTTGCACGATAGTGACCTCCAGGTCTGTTGCGCTCAGGCTGAGGCATGTTTCGTCAACCTGTTCGAAAAGAATGCACTCCAGAATGGGCAGGGTGCTTTTTGTGGGGACGGCTCCTCCGGCGGTAGTCAGCGCCTTGAGGAGATCGGCGCTGGAGGCGGTAAATTTCATAGTGTTGTAATGTTTTAGGGTATCGATCCCTTAGGAGGCAAGTGGGCGACGGTTTGCAGCACTACAGTTAGCAAAATAGCCATGCACAGGTTCCCAAGATAGCAATAGCAATGCGCAGGCGAAAGAATCACCGGTGACGCATCTCAATTTCCCGACGGATTCGTTTGAGGGTTTCCCGGAAGCCCGGGTCTGTTTCCATGTGGTTCTCGACGCCCCGGCAGGCATGAATCACGGTCGAATGATCCTTGCCGCCGAAATACCTGCCTATCGTTGCGAGGGAGTGCCCCGTCAATTGTTTGCTGAAGTACATACCTACATGACGCGCTTGAACAATCTCGCGCTTTCGCCCCCGTCCAAGCACCAGGTCCTCAGAGACCCCGAGGTATTCGCAGGTGATGCGGCGGATTTCTTCCACAGCAGGTTTTGCGTGCGTGTCGATGAGCAGTTCGCCCAGCACATCCCGGATGAGCGGGATATCTATTTCGCGCCGGTGCAGCGTAGCATGCGCCAATAGCCGTATCAGTGCGCTCTCCAGTTCGCGGACGTTGTTCTTGACATGGTGTGCAATGAATTCGATGAATGCATAAGGGATGGCGATACCCTGGTCATTGGCTTTGCGATTGAGAATAGCGATGCGTGTTTCCAGTTCGGGTTGCTGGAGGTCGGCGACGAGTCCTCCCTGAAACCGCGAGAGCAGCCGGTCGGCCATGCCGGCCATTTCCTGCGGGGCCCGGTCTGTCGAAAAAATAATCTGTTTGCCGCTCTGGTGCAGGATGTTGAAGATGTGGAAGAGGCCTTCCTGCGTTTTCTCCTGATCGCTGAAGAACTGGATGTCGTCGATGATTAACAGGTCTATGTCGCTGTAGAACGCGACAAACTCGTTGCTCCGGTTTGTCCGAAGCGATTGCATATAGTCCGAGGTGAAATGATCACTCGACGTATAGAGGACGTTGTAGTTGCTGTGCTGACAGACATGGTTGCCGATGGCCTGAACCAGATGGGTTTTTCCTAACCCGACGCCCCCATAGATCAGTAACGGGTTAAAGGCCGTATGGCGGGGCTGCTGTGCGATGGCCAGGGCAGCGCTGCGGGCGAACTGGTTACAATCGCCTTCTATGAATCGGTCAAAGGTGTACGAACTGTTGAGCGGAAGTCCCGACGCGGCGAAGAACGGATCCGGGGATTCGAAAGCGCTTGGCGCAACATAGGGCAAATAGTCCGGCGTCGCCGACCTGGAAAGGGGCTCTTCTTTGGGAGCGGACGCCGGTTGTTCCTCGGCGCTGTCCGGCGTCTGTGCGGATCTTTTTTTGTAGTTCTTTTTCACGCTGTCGCTCACGTTGGCCATATCGTCGAGAAACCCGCCAGATGGCGTAATTTGTCCGATATGCACCGATTATTCACAGTTGGGGATAATTTTCTCCAGGATTCGCATGTTCCATGTTCGGTTTCCATTGGATACGCTCACAGGTTATGCACATTGCCCATTTTTGTGCAGGTCTATATAAATAAAAGACTTAAATGAAAATTTCGAGCATTTTTCCACATCCCCTGCTTCATTTTATCGTTGCTGGCTGCCAATCTCCGGTGGACGAGGCAAGTTTGCCAACAACTTACTCACAAACACGCCGTTTTGTACGTTATCCGGAGGAATCCCTCTCCTGATACTCGCCAGCGCCTTCTTTTTTCCTGCGGAAGCATGGCAGGATGGTAACTATTTCGGGATCAAAAGACAAGCCGGAAGGCCCTGGATTTCGCATACGGGGCCAACAAGGAAACAAGAGGATCCGCCGCACGGCTTTTTTGGCGAATCCACCGCACCGTTTTTGTCCCGGATTTTGTCCCGGAACGCTGGCGTGCATATCTTCGTTTGATAGAACAAATTTGACATGCTGTCATGTTTGCGATAGGCATCGAAGCGCTGGCGCCGGGAGTACATGAACGAACGTTCAGGCCGGAGGCCGAGGCGCTGGAATTGGATCCTTCGGCGTTTCGGGATGTGGAAGTCACGGCGCGCCTTGACGTGGCCGAGGAGCGCATTCTCGTTTCACTGAAGGTTCGAGTGCGGGTTACGCTGGAATGCGACCGCACGTTGCGTTCTTTCGATCAGTTGATCGAGGGTGCATATCGCATCCTGTTTTCTTGCGCGGAGTTTGCAAGCGACAGGAAAGGCAGTTGCAATGAAGTCAGGATAATGGACCCGGGCGATCGGGTTCTGGACCTTACCGATATTACGCGAGACACAATTTTGCTTGCGGTGCCGGCGCGGCGCGTCGCTCCTGAGGCAGAGGACATAGACATCCCGATGACGTTCGGCGTTCCGCAAGGAACAGAGGGCAGCAGCATAGACCCACGCTGGGAAGCACTCAGTGCATTGAAGTCAGAGGAAGACCGGAATTAAGATTGGCGTTCACGCCGATATGTTTACCAGCGAACACAGAAAATCATGGCGAATCCAAAAAGAAAACACTCCAAAGCTCGAACACGGCAACGCCGTGCCCGGTATTACGGTAGCTTGAAGGAGCCGCAGATAGCGGAGTGCCCCAACTGTGGCACATCGAAGCTCTTGCATCACGCTTGTCCCAGTTGCGGTTATTACCGGGGCCGACAGGTGATCGAGCCGAAAGAAGCCGTTTAGGCCATGCATTGCGTCCGGTCCGCCGGTCGTTTCTTCATATCTTCCAACATGGCCATTCGGGTAGCGGTTGATGCTATGGGGGGCGACAAGGCCCCTTCCGTTGTCGTTGAGGGCGCTATACGTGCGCTGGAGACTTCGGGCGGTGATCTCGAGGTGCTTCTTGTCGGGCAGGAAGATGCCTTGCAAGCTGAGATAGCGCAGAGGAAGGGAGTTGCCGACCTGTTCCCATTGCACATCGTTCATGCACCTGATGTGATCGCTATGGACGAGGCCCCGGCCGCCGCCGTAAAATCGAAGCGGGGTTCCTCCATTCATGTTGGGCTTGATGCGGTGCGGGGAGGCAGGGCTCACGGATTCGTCAGCGCCGGAAATACAGGCGCCATCATGGCGGCTTCGCTTTTCATGCTGGGTAGTTTACAGGGCGTTGCCCGTCCTTCGGTCGTTTCCTTTTTGCCGACGATCAAGGGCCATTGTATCATCCTCGATGTGGGCACCAATGTGGATTGCCGCCCGGAGCACTTGCTTCAGTTTGCGAAGATGGGCTCGATCTATGCGTCCACTGTGATGCAGCTTGAGAGCCCGAGGGTAGCCCTGGTGAACCTGGGCGAGGAAGCCCGGAAGGGCAACGAGCAGGTAAAGGCTGCCTATAAACTCCTGCAGGCGTCCCCGGACATTCATTTCTGCGGAAATATCGAGGGGCGCGACATCCTGCACCACATGGCGGACGTAGTGGTCTGCGACGGATTCGTCGGCAACATTCTTCTCAAGTTCGCGGAGAGCGTGGCCTCCGCGGTTCCCCAGATGATCGCGGAAGAAATGGAGCGGCTGGAGTTTTCCGACTCGAACAGGAAAGTGGTGCGGGATGCGCTTGCCGCCGTGCAGCTTCGTTTCAGTTACGAGGAGTATGGCGGCGCGCCATTGCTTGGGGTGAATGGCAATGTGATGATTGGACACGGCGGGTCGACGGCCCGGGCCATCGAGCGCATTATTCTTATGGCCGCCGACGTGGCGCGGCATGGGGCGCTGGAGGCGATGAACAAGGCATTCGGCAAATGACGCCCCGAACCATCATCTGTGCAGGGGGTTTGCAGAAGGGGGATTCCCAATCATGCAACCAGCGATCAACAGCGCCATGAGATATGCGGCCATAACAGCGGTTGGGCGCTTTCTGCCCGACGAGCGGCTTACGAACGCGGATCTTGAGCAAATCGTGGATACCGACGACGAATGGATCCGGACGCGTACCGGCATTCGGGAACGTCGCATTCTCCGCGATCCCGATAAGGCAACCGCATACATGGCGTCGAAAGCAGCGCAGGATCTGCTGGAGAAGCGAGGGCTGGATCCGGCAGAAATCGATGTGGTCATCGTTGCCACCATCACGCCGGACATGTTTTTCCCCGCGACGGCCTGTCTTGTGCAGGATAGCATCGGTGCGTCGAATGCCTGGGGATTCGATCTTTCCGCGGCGTGCAGCGGGTTTCTTTTCGCTCTTTCGACAGGTGCGCAGATGATCGAAAGCGGTCGCCACGAGAAAGTGCTTGTCGTTGGCGCGGACAAGATGACCGGTATTACGAATTTCGAGGATCGGGCAACGTGTGTTCTTTTCGGGGACGCCGCCGCCGCCGTACTACTGGAGCCTGATCCCGGGGAATGCGGCATTATCGATTTTTTCCAGCGCATCGACGGCAAACATGCCGATATGCTCTCTATGCCGGGAGGAGGGAGTCTGAATCCCCCCACCTACGAAACGGTTGCAAAGGGCATGCATTTTTTGCAGCAGCAAGGGCGCGCGGTGTTCAAGTATGCCGTGGACGGCATGGCCCGATCCGCTGAAGAGATCATGAAACGCCACAATTTGGGGGTGGACGATATTCGCTACCTTGTTCCGCACCAGGCCAACCAGCGGATCATTGACACTACAGCGCGGCAAATGGGTCTCGATAGCGACAAGGTCATCCTCAATATCGACCGCTACGGTAACACGACGGCGGCAACGATCCCCTTGTGTTTATCAGATCACGAAAGCGACCTGCGCCGGGGAGACGTCCTTATTCTGGTGGCGTTCGGTGGCGGATTTACCTGGGGTTCCTGTTATCTTCGCTGGGCCTACGACGGCAGTAAGGTGGCGAAAAAAGAGGCGGAAGTACGCGTAGCCGCAGAGTTGTAAAGCCAATGATGAATAAGGCCGTCTTTCTTTTTCCGGGGCAGGGAAGCCAGTATGCAGGTATGGCGGGGGACCTGTACGAACGCTTCGCCGAAGCCCGCGAGATCATCGATCAGGCGGATCGGCTGTTGGGCTTTTCGCTTTCGGAGGTCATGTTTGGCGAGTCGGCGGAAGGCGGTGTTGCCCTGAAGCGGACCGACAGGACACAGCCTGCGCTGTACGTACACAGCATGGCCGTCATGGCCATACTGCGCCGCACTGATTTGCGGGCGGCGATGGCGGCCGGCCATAGTCTTGGGGAATACAGCGCACTGGTTGCTGCGGGCGCTCTTTCCTTCGAAGACGGCCTACGGCTTGTGCGACGGCGCGGCGAACTCATGGCGAACGCGGACGACGAGCGCCCTGGTGCGATGGCCGCCGTGCTCGGCATGGAGGATGACCAGGTGGTTCGCGCGTGCGAGGAGGTTTCGGAGGCCTCTGATTCCGTGGTGGCGGCGAATTTCAATGCTCCCGGTCAGGTGGTTATATCCGGAGACGTATCGGCCCTTGAGCGGGCCATGCAGGAGGTGCGCGCCCGGGGCGCCCGGCGCGTGGTGCAGTTGCCCGTGAACGGCGCTTTCCACTCGCCGCTCATGGAGCAGGCCCGCGGAGGGCTCGAACGCGCGCTCTCGGGATGTGTGATTCGCGCCCCCCTCTTTCCCGTATACCTCAATGTGACTGCCTCGGCCACCTGCGATCCCGACGAGATACGTCAGGCGCTGGTGGCGCAGCTTACGGCGCCCGTGCACTGGTCCAGTTCGCTTCGGAACATGCACGCGGACGGCGCCGACGGTTATATTGAGATCGGCGCAGGCAATGTACTGTGCGGGCTGGCGCGTCGCACGCTTGGGCGAGACATCAAGACAATTTTTGCAGGAAAAGCCGATGAACTGGCGTTGATTCTTGCTAACGGAGCCTGAAAGGCTATCGCATTCGAGTCGACTTTGTGCATTTGCTTGTTCTAATTCACTGATTTCTTTGGGATCATGGCTTTCGGTCTGGACGGAAAAACGGCGCTCGTTACGGGCGCTTCCCGAGGCATTGGGCGGGCTGTCGTCGAAACGCTGGCTGCGGCCGGCGCGCGCGTGGCCTTTACATACCGGTCTTCCACGGACGAGGCGCATGCACTTTGCCGAAAATTGCAGGAATCCGGTTCGGAATGCCTCGTTTTTCAGGGAGACGCCGCTGAGATTTCGTCTGCCGAGGAGGCGGTCGGCGGCGTACTGGAGGCATGGGGGTCTATAGATGTACTGGTCAATAACGCCGGAATTACGCGGGATGGACTGATGCTTCGGATGAGCGAGCAGGACTGGGACGCAGTCGTGGGCACCAACCTGAGAAGCGTGTTCAATTTTTGCAAAATAGCGTACCGGCCCATGATGAAGCAGCGCGCCGGGAAGATCGTGAATATGTCTTCCATTATAGGCGTTGTCGGAAACCCGGGCCAAACGAACTATGCGGCTTCGAAGGCCGGTATCATAGGCTTTTCGAAGAGTCTGGCCAGGGAACTCGGCGGCCGCGGGGTAACCGTGAATGTGGTGGCCCCGGGCTATGTAGAAACGGATATGACCGCTGGCTTGAGCGACGCCACGCGTAGCGCGCTCCTCGATACGGTTGTGCTGAAACGTACTGCAACGCCGCAGGACGTGGCAAACGCCGTGCACTTCCTGGCCTCCCCCGCGGCCGATTACATTACGGGGCATGTACTCCATGTAGATGGGGGCCTTGCCATGTGACGCCAACCGGGAGTATATCGCTTCCGGTCCACACGCCAGATACCAGACGTTATGAGTGAAAACGACGAAACCTCGTCATCTTCCTACACCAAGGTCATTGACTTGACCCGTCGCGCACAGCGCGAGCAGCACAGCGAACAACAGATCCAGGAAATCCAGGAGGGCGTTGCAGAGCGCCTTCCCGACGCCTCCCTTGACAACTTGCCGACGAAGGTGCGCGCGGCCCTTGGCGCTGCCGGATGGGATGCCCTCATGCCTGTTCAGGAACAGGTCATTCCCTACATTCTCGAAGGCGCTGATCTGATTGTACAGTCCCGCACCGGGTCCGGCAAAACGGGCGCTTTTTTGTTGCCGTTTTTCGAACTTCTGGATCCATCGCGCCGCGTCACGCAGGCGCTGGTCATGACGCCTACCCGCGAACTGGCGAAGCAGATCAACGAGGTGTTCGAACACATGAAACAGGCCAACCGCGAAACCAGCGCGTTAGAATCTGTTCTTGTGTACGGGGGGGTCGAGTACGGGCCGCAAATCAGGGGCTTGCAAGCGGGCGCCCAGGTAGTGATCGGTACGCCCGGCCGCATTCTCGATCATCTCAGCCGGGGCAACGCCGATCTGCGGCAACTCGACTATGTCATCTTCGATGAAGCCGACGAGATGCTCTCGATGGGCTTCTACCCGGATATGCAGGAGTTGCGGCGGTACTTGCCCGCCGAACGGTGCACCCTGATGTTCAGCGCCACAATTCCTCCAAGAGTGCGGTCGCTCAGCCGCGATTTTCTCACGGACCCCCAATTCATTTCGTTGAGTGCGGGCAAGGAGAGCATCGAGACGATGGAATACCGGTATTATGTGACCGATCCGATGGAAAAGGATCGTGTTCTGGTGCGTCTGTTCGAGATTGAAAATCCCGAATCGGCGATCATATTTGTCAACAGAAAAAGGGATGTCGAGTATTTGACGACGTTTCTGCGGAATTATGGCTACAGCGCCGACGCCATTTCCGGAGATTTGTCCCAGAAGGCCCGGGAGGCAGCCCTTGCCCGAACCCATTCGGGAGAGACGCGCTTTCTGGTCGCCACGGATGTTGCTGCCCGGGGGATTGACATATCGGACCTCAGCCATGTATTCATGTATGACGTGCCGCAAGATCCGGAATACCTGATTCACCGGTCGGGTCGTACCGCCCGCGCGGGGAAGATGGGCGTCGCTGTCGTCCTTGCAACCGTGGAGGACGAGACGGACCTTATTCGTTCGGCAATGCGCTATGGGGTACCGGTGGAGAAGCGCCCCCTCCCGACGCCGGAGGATGTGAGTGCGCGTGTTGCGGAGCGTCTTACAGTCGTATTGGAGAATCGCCTTCGCGAACGAACGAATATGGAGCGGGAACGCGCCCGGCAGTTTGTGCCGCTTGTCCAGGAACTGGCCCGGGAAGAACCGGAATTACTTGCCATGTTCGTTAGCGATATACATACGAACAAGGCGCAGACGGCGCGGGAGGAAGTGAAGGAGGAAACAAGCGCTGACAAAAAGCCGCAAGATCGCGCGCAGCCCCGCGGCAAGAAAGGTAAGAATAAGTAAGGATGCGCTGATCGAAGCGGACCGAATCAGCGTATTCTTAGGGGCTTGCCTCTTTTCCGGAGCGCTATCCTGTCGCTTCCGCCGTTTGTTCTGCCGGGGTCAGGGGTAGTTCAATGATCATTTCGGTGAACTCGCCCGGTTCGGTGTCAACACGGATGGCGCCTCCGTGCTCGCGGATAATGTCGCTGGACATAGCGAGTCCGAGCCCGGTGCCCTTGTCCGTGGGCTTCGTGGTGAAGAACGGATCGAATATCTTTTTCAGCACATCGGGGGGAATCCCATTGCCGTTGTCCTTGATACGTATCTCGACCTTGTCTTCCTTGCGCCTGGTGATGAGCCACAGCGTCGGCATGTAGTCCTCGATCCCTACTCCTGCTTCCGCCTTTTGTCGTCGCTTTTCGTCGATCGCGTAGCAACTGTTGTTCACCATGTTCAGGAAAACGCGGCCCAGATCCTGGGATATGACCTTGAGAACGCCTGCGTCCGGGTCGAAGTCCTGTTTTATGTCGAGCTGAAAGTCAGAGTCGCTTGCCCGTACGCTATGGTAGGCAAGGCGGGCATGTTCATCGAGCAGGTTGTTGATGTCGGTGTCCTGGTGTTTCGCTTCGCCCCTTCCCAGCATCAGCATGTCGTGAACGATGCGGTCGGCGCGCTCGCCGTGATGTTTGATGCGCTCGAAATTGCTGTTCAGGTCGCCCGTGATTTCCTGGATGAGGTCCTGCTGATCCTCGCTTAGCTGTTCGTCGTTTTCATTCAGCACTTCGTGCAGTTCCTCAAGAAGCTCTTCCGACGCTTCGGAGAAGTTCTTGACGAAATTCAGCGGATTTCTGATTTCATGGGCGACGCCCGCCGTCAATTCGCCAAGGGCCGCCAGTTTTTCCTGCATGACAATCTGGTCCTGGGCCTGGCGCAGTTTATCCAGAACGCTTTCCAGTTCATTGTTTTTCGTCTTCAGATCTTCCGCCAGTTTTTCTACGAGGTTGAGCCGTTGCACTTCCAGCGCATGGCGTCGGAACACCTCCAGCGCTCCGGCCATGTCGGTAACCTCGTCGTTTCCGCCGATCTCGACTTCAAGTTCCAGCTCTCCCTCGGCCATGCGATGCATCCAGTCCGACAGGCGTTGAATGCGGGCAAGCAATATGCGCCCGACGAATAACCAGGCGATAAGAATGGCCCCGACGATACTGGCGATACTGATCGAAAGGAGCAGGGTGCGGCCCGTAAAGATGGCATTGCCGGAAGCGTCGGTGGCTTCCTGCGCACTGCTGCGCGCCGCAACCACCAGACTGTCTACTTCGGCGATAAGGGTGCCTGCTTCGTTGCTGTTGTATGCAAGCAAGTCTCGTTGATTCTCAGCGAGCCGGAGTTCCTCCTGAAGTAAAACAAAGCCGCTTTCCGTCCCCGTTCCCAGCGTGTACAGTTCGTCGAAAGCGGGGGTAAGTTCGGCATGCAACGGGGAATCCTGAAGCACCGCCAGATTACGTTCAATCCGGCTGGCGGCGGCCTCGAAACGTTCCCGTAGCGGTTCGATAGTCGCAGCGGAAGAGTGGGTAAATGCGTTTACCAGCAACTCCGTGGCGATGTTGGCGTCCGCTTGCAACTCGGACAGGTGGCGGTACCGTTCAAATTCATCTACCGAGAAATGCTCTGAGCTATCTGCCGGGGGCGCGCCGAGGTCCCGGTACCCGGTGATCGTGTAGAACAACTGGTCATCGATGGCTGAAACCACCAGGCGTTCAAGATGGTTACGCAGGTCTATGATTTGTTCTCGTAAATTTTCCCGCGCGGCAGCCAGTTCGAACATCCTGCCTCCCTGGTTTCTGATCGCTTCAATGTTGGCGGTCAGCGTGTCGGAATGGGCGCGAATGCGCTGAGTACGCTCGTCCGTTCCCTCGCTTGCTTCCAGAACCGCCAGTTGCTGATCAAAGGATTCGCGGGCTTCGATAATGCTTACATAGATTTCTTCGAATATTTCAGGGGTCTCAGCGACCGTCAGACGGGGAGCAGCAACCACCAGGGTGCCGCTGTATTGGGCAATCTCAAAGGCCGCAGCCATCTCGGGAATGGCGCCCTCGTTTACGTCGCTCTGGGCTTCGCCGACCTGGTTGAAGGAAAACCACCCCACCAGACTTGCGGCCACGGTCAGGGCCACAGCGCCTCCGATTCCGGAATAAAGTTGCGTGGAAATCCGGAAGCGACGGTTCTTCAGGCTGTGCAGTGAGTTAGCCACAGATATTCGTCTATAAACGAGTTGACGAGGTAACTAATTCATTGGCCACAGAACGGGCAGTTGTTTCCACAGACGATCTGTGTCCATGAGCGAGTTGACAGGATAATACCGGCCATCTTCTCCTATCATGGTCAGGAATACGGTATCCGATCCCTGATTGTCGTTTTCCCCGTAGCGGAGTTTGAATCCGTTGATGTCGATGTCGGCGCTGCCTGTCTGTTGCAAGCTGTCCATGAAACAGGTTCTTGTTACATCCTGGGCGCACCTTTCCAGTCCGGCGGCGGCCAGACGTCCGGCCAGATAGCCTTCGAAAGAGACAAATCCGGGAACTGCTTCAGGGGCGTACGCGGACAAGGCGCGCTGGTAGGCGGCAACCACCGGGAGGGTTTGGTCCAGCGGGAAAGGCACCACCTGGGTTACAAAGACTCCGTCGCCTTCCTCCCCGAGTTCTCTGGCCAGCGCGTTACTGCCCACGAAAGAAATGGTTATGAAAACGGGATTCATTCCCGTATGTCTTGCCCATAAGATCAGCTCGGCAACCGGCTGGTACGCTCCCACGAGAATCACTGCTTCGGGATCGCCCTGTCGCAGATCGAGGAGGGCTGTCTTGACAGCCAATGTGTTACGCGTGTACAATCCGATCGAGGCCGGCTCCATCCCGCGTTTTTCGAGCGCCTTTCTTGCTCCCAGATACCCCGCGCGACCGAAAGAATCGTCCTGATAGAGTATCGAGATACGCTCGATATCCAGATCCTCTGTGAGCCGGGCGACCATTTCCTCGGTTTCCTGGTCGTACGAGGCTCGCAAGTTGATTATGTTGCGCCATGAGGCGTCGCGCAGGAAGGCGGCCCCGGTGAACGGAGCGATGTAGGGAATATTTGCCTCTGCGGCAACCGGAACGGCGGAACGGGAAGTGGGCGTGCCGACAGCGCCAATCAGCGCAAACACCCTTTCCTCCTCGATCAATCGGACGGTATTTTGAATGGCTGCTTCGGGTTCATAGGCATCGTCAAGGGATACCAGTTTCAATTGCCGCCCATGAACCCCGCCGCGCCCATTGACCTCATGAAAAGCGGCCCGAATCCCTCGCTGCATCCCCTGGCCGAGTTCCTGAGCCGGTCCGCTAAAGGCCGCGGATTGACCGAAAAGGACCTCATTGTCGGAAACGCCGATTCCCTGGATCGTTGCCGAAACGGTGTCCGGCGCCGTAGCCTCCTGCGGAGTATTTTCGAAGAAGGAGGTTGTCTCTACATTGCCTTCCGGAACCGCCCCGCGTTCGCTTTTTTCGTTGCCACTGCCCAACCAGGTCCATCCCTCGGGAATAGTGATGGAAACAATGAAAGGGCCAGTTCCCGCCAGAACCAGCATCAGAAGCATAGCTGCCAGTAGGCCAGGTAGTTGCTTCATGAAGGTTTGTTCATGATCAGCGTCAAATGATTCTGGTCTGCTTCCCGCCGGTAGCGCATATCGTCCGTCATGGTGCGCACCAGATGTATGCCCAGACCGCCTATAGCGCGGTCTTCGATATCCGAGTCCGTATCCGCCTCGGGGGCATCCGTTAGCGGATCGAAGGGTCGACCGGTATCGATAATTTCAATCGTAAGCACATCGTCCCGAGGGTCCATCGTAATCTCGAAGTCGGACACTCCCTCCATATGACAATATTTTATGCAATTCATTGCAACTTCTTCAACCACCAGATTGATTCGGAAGATGAAGTCGTCGGGCCAATTATTCTGAGCGGCAAGTTCGTCCACGACCGCAAAAATGCGCTCCAGTTCCCCGACTTCCGTTTTTATTTTAAGAGAGAGCATAAGAATCGGATGTCAGTTTTCGGGCCGGTGGATCGCCAGACAGGTAATGTCATCCGATTGCGGCGCGTCGCCGACAAAAGCCTTTATTCCGTCAAAGATTGCCCGTGTAATTGCCTCAGGTTCTCCAGAGGAAGCCCCCTTAAGCATATCGAACAAGCGCTCTTCGCCCAACTCTTCCAGGTCCTCGTTCATGGCTTCCGTGACGCCGTCCGTATATAAAGTGAGCGTATCGCCGGGCGAGAGCGTGATCGTTTTCTGCTGGTATTCCAGATCGGGCATGACCCCGATAGCCACTCCGCCGGTCAGCGGAAGCATGGAGCAGCTTTTATCGGGACGGAGGATAACCGGGCTGTTATGCCCCGCGTTGGCGTACGTAAATTCTCCGCTTTCCGGGTCGTATATCCCATACAGCAGGGTCACAAACATCATGGAATCGTTTTTCTCGCACAGCATATTATTCACTTCCCGCAGGGCGTCGCCGGGCGCTGTGCTTCCAATAGCTGCGCCTTTCAACAAGGTGCGGCTGGACATCATGAACAGGGCTGCCGGCACCCCTTTGTCCGACACATCGGCTATGGCGAGGCCGATCCGACCTTGTCCCAGCGGAATCACATCGAAAAAGTCCCCCCCGACATTGCGGGCAGGCTCCATGTCGCCGAAAATGCGGTAGTCGGGCTTCTTGGGGAATTCAGTAGGCAGAATGGCCCGCTGCATTTTTCTGGCGATATCCAGTTCGTTCTGCAGCGAAACCAGTTTATCGCGCGAAATGAGTGCTTCGCGCCAACGCGCCATGTGCTCCAGGGTCCGGTCAATGGTAATTCTGAGATCGTCGAAGTCGACCGGTTTGGTGATGAAGTCGAAAGCGCCACGGTTCATCGCCGTGCGAATGTTCTTCATGTCACCGTATGCGGAAATAATCACGGAGCGAATGTTCGGGTCCAATTGCGCAATCTGGTCCAGCAGGGTCAGCCCATCCATTTGCGGCATATTGATATCCGAGACCACCATGTCGATATCTTCCTGCTCGCGAAGCCGCTCCAATGCCTCTACGCCATTGCCCGCAAAAACGAAAGTATACTTACCTGCCCGGATGCTCCGCCGCATACGCTGCAACATGAGCGGCTGCAAGTCCGGTTCGTCGTCCACGACAAGGATCTTGTACGGATTTTTGCTCATTTTCGGATATTTTTGTCATTCCCCGGCCTGACCGGCGCCATAAAATCCTGCTCAATCCATTATCCCGATTACCCGAGTGCAGCTATCGCATCTTTTTGCGACGCGTGAATCGGGATGATTTTGTCGAAGCCGCTGATTGCAAAAATATCCTTGACCGAAGCGATGAGCGAGCATGCCGCAAATGCTATATTTTCTCTCCGGAGCTGCTTGGCGAACATCAGAATGACACGGAGGCCGGCGCTACTGATATACGAAAGGTTTTCGAAATCGAGGATCACCTTTTGCCCGCCCTCCTTGATCGCTTCTTTCAAGGCTTCCTGGAATTCGGGGGCGTTACTGCCATCGACACGCCCTTCGGTCACTATGACAAGGCTCCCGTTTTTGTTTTCGGTAGTTACTTGCATTGACTCTACCTCCGTGAGAGTAGTTGTTTCGCAGTTTGTTTTTTTGCTTCGCTACAAGTCGCAGCCACGTTTTTCGGTGCGGCCAAACAGGATTTTCCTTAGTTCATCCTCTTCCTTGTCAACCCACAGCCCACAGGAATAGTTGTACTCCTGTCAGGGCTGTACGGATCTGTCCGGATTCCAGGTGTAACGTAGTCCAAGGTCCTGTATCTCCAGTTGAGCAGCCGGGAAGGGGGTTCTTCCGCCAGAAATGTGTTGCCCCCATAACGTCTTACCGAATATGAATTGTTCTGCGTCATCGCGATACAGACCCGACCCGGACCCGAAAATCGGGAATTCACAGGACAGAATCCGGTGCAGTCTAATGTTTTTGACACAGGAAGTCAAGGGGGAACGACAAGGATAAAAAAGGCGTGGCCTCCGTTTTCGTGGGCGGTACCGGATTCGAACCAGTGACCTCCTGCTTGTAAGGCAGGCGCTCTAAACCAACTGAGCTAACCGCCCGGTTCGCACCGGTACGATGCATGACGACGCTGTCGCCACACACGCCGAACCCCCTGCCTGAGCGGGAAACGGGATTCGAACCCGCGACCCTCAGCTTGGGAAGCTGATGCTCTACCCCTGAGCTACTCCCGCTGTACCTTTCCCCGGTACTCCGTCAGGAAAAAGGGGTTCCGAAGACATTGCTTCACAAAATGCGAAAACATACCCGCGGGTATGTGCGTATACCCCCGTTCTGTACCTGCGATAAAATAGTTCGAGATGCGTTTTCGGATCACCGTATTATGAAACGTACTTACCAGCCAAGTAGACGCAAGCGCGCGAACAAGCACGGTTTCCGTGCCCGTATGAGTTCCAAGAACGGGCGCAGGGTGCTCAAGCGCCGGCGCGAGAAAGGCCGAAACGTCCTTACCGTAAGCGACACGCGGTCCGGCAAATAGTCTGAGGTCGTGGTCGTGCCTGAGGATGGGAGCCTGCGCCCGTTTCAAAAATTGCCGCGCTCATTCCGCCTTAAGCGGAAGCGCCTGATTCGTCCCTTGTTCGACCGTAGCCGCGAAGATGTCGGTACGGTCGGCAAGGGATGTATTCGGCTTGTGTACCGGATAGTGCCTCGCGCGCAACTCGAGGCAGATGCGCCCGCCCAGATCGGATTTGCGCCCAGCCGCCATGCAAAAGCTGCAAGCCGGAACCGTGTCAAGCGGTTGCTGCGCGAAACCTACCGGCTGCATCAGCAGGGCATACTGGATCGTTTTGCCGGTACGGAAAGCGCGTTGACGATGATGATCATTCATCGCGCCGGTCGACAGGATGACGCCCGGCCGGGCAGCCGCGTGCATGCCGATTTGCCGGAAGCGTTGCAGGAACTATGCCGCCGTCTCGACGAATCTTCGATGCGTTCGGAACGCCGCACATGACTTCTCGTTTAGCGCGGCGGCGTTTCGGCACGTTTGTGCCTGCGTTGCACGCGCAAGCATTACCCGTCTATCCTGTAATACGAGCAAGGGGAACCTGATTTGGACCGCAATGTCGTCATCGCAACCGTCCTGGTGGCGATTATCATGTTCGTCTGGCTCTGGGTGTTCGCTCCTCCCGAGCCGGTTGCGCCCGCCGGCGATCCGGCAGCGCAAGAGGAACTTGCCGAAGATTCGCAGGCCACGGAACGAACAATCACGGAGGGTGATGCTTTTGCGCCCGGGCCCGGCGACGTACGACCGGGCGAGGGATTGTTTCCCGAAGAGGCCGTTGTACAGGATACGACGCTGGTCGCGGCGTTGGCGGGCGAGGCCCGTTTCATCACGGTCGAGACCGATCTTTATAGAGCGGTTTTCTCCACCAAAGGCGCCACGTTGACCTCTTTCTCCCTGAAAGAATACAAGAAATTCGATCAGGAAACGCCCGTACAAATGGTGGACACCACCGGATCGGGCGCGCTGGGCATCGCCTTTACGACGCCCCGTTCCCATCTTGTCGATACGCGGGCGCTGTATTTCGATACGTCTTATGAGGGGGATACCCTGCGCGTCGGCGCCGAGCCCGTCACGTTACACTTCGAAACGGGTATTCAGGGGGGCGTGTTGCGCCAGACCTACACATTCCATCCGGGCGAATACGAAATCGGTCTGCGCGTGGACCAGGAAAATGCTGCGGCCTTTTCTACAAGGGAGGGGTACGAGTTGATATGGACAGGAGCTATTCCCTTCACGGAAAACGATACGAACGAAGAAGCCAAAGCGGCCGGGGCCTATGCGCACAGCGGAGGCGAGGTGGAGAACGTACTGCTCAGGAAAGAGGACTTCGAAGAGCAACGCCTTTCCGGAAACGTGTCATGGACCGCTATCAAGACCAGGTATTTCACTTCCGTCATGATTCCCTCTTCCGGCACCCGCGGCGCCGAACTCATCGGGGAGCAGACGGGGGAGCCGGGCGACGAAGGCTTCCGGCAGGACTACGACATGCGCCTGCTCATGGCGCAACCGGAGGATGGGCCGGACGAGTTCCGGCTGTACATCGGGCCGATGGAGTTTTACCGGATCAACGACTACGATCTGGGCCTTTACGACATGGTGGATTACGGCTGGGATTTTTTCGAGTGGATTACGCGACCCCTGGCCAGACTGGTTTTCATTCCTGCGTTCACGTTTCTGGCGAAGTTCATTCCCGGATACGGCTATGTCATCATTGTCTTCTCCATTCTGATCAAGCTGGTCCTGTACCCGCTGACGAAGACCTCCTACAAGAGCATGGCCCGGATGCGCGAGTTGCAACCGAAGATGGAGGTCATCAAGGAGAAGCACGGGGACAATCCCCGGAAGCAGCAGGAAGAGATGATGAAGATGTACAAGGAGACCGGCGTCAATCCGGTGGGCGGTTGTCTCCCCATGCTGTTGCAGTATCCCATCATTATTGCGCTGTGGCTTTTTCTTCCGCAGTCCATCCAGATCCGGCAGCAGGGATTTCTCTGGGCCAGTGATCTGTCGGCGCCGGATAAGATTCTCCATCTGCCGTTCGAGATCCCGTTTTACGGCGATTTCGTAGCCGGCTTCACGCTGCTTATGGGTCTCTCGATGATCGTTCAGATGCGCATCCAGATGACCCCTTCCTCCAATCCCCAGATGAAGATATTCACCTATGTAATGCCGGTGATGATCTTCGCTATTTTCAATCGCTTTGCATCCGGCCTGAGCTTGTACTACCTCGTGTATAACGTGGTGACCGCCGTGCAGCAAAAGATCATCAATCGGAATATCGCCGCCAGCAAGGAGGAAGAAGACGGGAAGCCTGCGTCGAAAGGCCGGAGTAAAAAGCAAGGAGACGGAAAGAAGAGACGCCGCCAGGCTCTTGCCCGGACAGGGAAGGGCAAGGCAGGGGGGCGGCGGCCCGGCGGCCCCCGAACGACCGGGAGGCGCAAGTAGGCGCCGAACGCACCGCAGGGCGATTTTTTCAAGCGCATCTTTTTATGCGCCATGCAAGCTTCCAGCGATACCATTGTCGCCATCGCAACAGCCAGGGGGCGCGCTGCGCTGAGTATCGTGCGCATCTCCGGCCCGGAAGCCGTGGCGATCGCTGCGGCCTGCTTTGAGGGGGCGGACCTTCGGGAAGCCGCCTCGCATACGGCGCATGTGGGTTATGTGGCAAGCCGCGACGGGACCCGCCTCGATCAGGTAGTCGCTACGGTTTTTCGGGCCCCCCGTTCGGCGACCGGCGAAGATGTCGTGGAGTGTTCGTGCCACGGGGGCGATTTTGCGAGCAGGCTCATTCTGAATCGCATGCTGGAGGCCGGTGCGCGTCCGGCCGCCCCCGGCGAATTTACCCAGCGGGCTTTTCTGAACGGGAAGATGGATCTGGCGCAGGCCGAGGCGGTGGCCGATCTGATCCATGCCTCGTCCTCTCTGGCGCACCGCGTGTCCGTTTCGCATCTTCAGGGTCGCTATTCCGAAGTGCTGACGGATGTACGGGCGGACCTGCTTGAACTTTGCGCGTTTCTCGAACTCGAACTGGATTTTTCCGAAGAGGATGTGGCGTTCGCCGACCGGGAACGCCTTGAAGCGCTGCTGGATCGAACCGAACGACTGCTGGACGAATTGCTCCGATCCTGGCGGCTCGGGCGCCGCGTGCGCGATGGAGTGCGCGTCGTAATTGGCGGGCGGCCCAATGCGGGTAAATCCACCTTGTTGAATGCCTTGCTGGGAAGCGATCGCGCTATCGTAAGCCCTGTGCCCGGCACCACGCGCGACGAAGTGGAGGGCGAGGCGGAAATTGACGGCTTGCTGTTCCGGTTCACGGATACGGCAGGTCTTCGGGACACCGCCGACGCCATCGAGACGGAAGGGGTGCTGCGCGCCGAGCGGGCCATAGAGCGGAGCGATATTCTTGTGTATGCGTATGACGTTACGGTGGGTATGGATGCGGGCGAGCAAGCCTTTATCGAGGCGATAGCAGAGCGGGGGGCGCCTCCGGTGCTGCTGGTGGCGAACAAGACGGATCTCCTGAAGCAGGAGGATGTGCCGATCGGCGATGGGGACTCCTCCGGCGTCCTTGCCCTGTCGGCGAAACGGGGATTCCGGGACGAAAAGGAGATACAGCCGCTGATAGCCCGCCTGCTCGAAACGGCGGGCGGCGATCTGAGCCTCTCCGAGGGCTCGCTCGTGGTGACGAACGAGCGGCATCGCAATCATCTGCGCCAGGCGCTCGATGCGGTGCAGGCGGCTCGCCGGAGTCTCGGCGCCGGAAGCGCCGGCGAACTCCTGGCGCAGGACCTGCGCGTGGCCCTGCACGAGATCGGCGCCATTACCGGAGAGATCACGAACGAGGACGTCCTGGATCAGATTTTCTCCCGGTTCTGTATAGGAAAGTAGGCAGCGGGAGCCATTGCCCGTCTCCTGTCGTTTCCTCTACGTGTACGAACCGGCGTTTCCAAAGTTACGCAGGACGGGATATTATCGAAAACCGAACCATGCATCCTTTCGAGTACGATGTCATTGTGGTGGGCGGGGGGCACGCCGGGACCGAGGCGGCTGCGGCCGCCGCGCGCATGGGCGCTCGCGCGTTGCTGGTCACCATGAATCTGCAAACCATCGGGCAGATGTCGTGTAATCCGGCCATTGGCGGCATCGGAAAGGGGCATATTGTCCGAGAGATCGACGCCCTTGGCGGCGTCATGGGCAAGGTGACCGATCGCGCCGGCATACAGTTTCGGATGCTGAACCAGCGGAGGGGTCCTGCCGTGCAGGGGCCGCGCGCGCAATGCGACCGGGTAGCTTATGCGTCGGCGGTCCGGGAGGAGCTGGAGGATATTCCCGGTCTGTTCATGCGGTCCGATATGGCGGTCGAGGTGTGTACGGAGCAGGGTCGGGTGACGGGCATACGCACGCAAATCGGGCAGACGTTTCATGCCCCCGCGGTCATTCTGACCAGCGGCACCTTCATGAACGGGGTCATTCATATCGGAGAACGCCAATACGGGGGCGGGCGCATGGGCGAGCGCGCCTCGACCGGATTGACCGCGTGCCTCGAGAAGCTCGGGTTCGAGAGCGGACGGTTGAAGACGGGCACCCCGCCGCGCATTGACGGGCGCACGATCGACTACGATCGGCTGGAGGAACAGCCGGGCGATCCGGCGGCCACCCCGTTTTCCTTTCTTACCGACCGGCTTCCGGAAGATCAGATATCTTGCTGGATCGCCTATACGTCTCCCGAGGTGCATGACGCGCTGCGGGAAGGATTCGACCGGAGTCCCATGTTCGCCGGGCGGATCGAGGGCGCCGGACCCCGCTATTGCCCGTCGATCGAGGACAAGATCGACCGATTCGCCGGAAAGGACCGCCACCAGCTCTTTCTGGAGCCGGAAGGCCGCAACACCTACGAGGTGTATGTGAACGGTTTCTCGACCAGCCTTCCGGAAGAGGTGCAGTTTGCAGCGCTGCGCAACGTGGCCGGTCTCGAACAGGCGCACATGCTGCGTCCCGGCTACGCCATCGAATACGATTATTTCCCTCCGTATCAAATACGGTACAGCCTGGAGACGAAGCGGGTCCGGGGCTTGTTTTTCGCCGGGCAGATCAATGGCACGACGGGCTACGAGGAAGCCGGCGCACAGGGCCTCATGGCCGGGATCAATGCGGTGCGGTACTTGCGGCGCGAAGACCCGGTCGTCCTGAAACGCTCGGAGGCCTACATTGGCGTGCTCATCGACGACCTGGTGGCCAAGGGCACGGACGAACCCTACCGCATGTTTACTTCGCGGGCCGAACACCGGCTGCTCTTGCGGCAGGACAATGCCGACCAACGCCTGACGGCGCTGGGCCATGCGCTGGGTCTTGCGACGGACGCCCGCTACGAACGGATGCGGGCCCGGCGGCATGCCATCGAGGCGACACGGGCGGCCCTCGAGGCGGTAACCGTATCGCCCGACGCGGTGAATGCCTATCTGGAGCAGGCGGGCACAGACCCTCTCCGGCGGCCCGAACGCCTTTTGCAACTGGCGAAGCGTCCGCAAGTCTCGCTCGACGACCTGCTGGATCATATAGGCCGCAAGGAGGAACTGGTCACGCCGGCGCCGGGGACGGAATCTGCAGCGCGACAAATCGAGATAGATTTGCGGTACGAGGGATACCTCGACCGCGAGCGCGACATGGTGCGGAAGATGGAGGAAATGGAGTCGCTTCGACTGCCGGAGGATTTCGATTACGAGGCCGTCGATCATATCACGCTGGAGGCGCGGGAGAAATTGTCGAAAATCCGCCCGGACAATCTGGGGCAAGCGTCGCGCATCAGCGGGGTCAGTCCGGCGGATGTGTCGGTGCTTCTGGTGATGCTGCGGAAGCGCCCGGCAAGGAAGCAGCCCGCCTCGCCCGTGGTCACCTGAGGGTCCCCGTATGCCCTGGGATCCTTTTCGGCAACTGAGCGACGAGCAGCGGCGTCTCCTGGATGCCTATCAGGCGATGCTTCTCGATTTCAACCGGCGCATCAATCTCATTTCGCGCGACGCCGATGCGGAAGCGGTCCGGATGCATTGCCTGCACTGCCTGTTTCTGACGTACCGGCGGTTTCCTCCGGGGGCTTTGGTGGTCGATTGGGGGACAGGGGGCGGGCTCCCGGCTGTCCCCCTTGCGATCGCGTGCCCGCATATCCGGGTGATTGCCGTAGACAAAGTCGAGAAGAAAGTGCAGGCCCTGCGCGCCATGATCCGGCGGCTCGGGCTCGCGAACATAGCGGTCCGGCACAGCCTCGCAGAAACATTCGCCGCGGACACGCCTGCCGAATACACCTATTCGGTGTCGCGCGCCACGGCGCCGCTCAGGGATTTACGGGAATGGCATGACCGGATTGCGCAGCCTTGCGCCCGCCCGATCGATGCGGATACATGGCGGCCCGGCGTGATTTGCCTCAAGGGGGGCGATCTCACGGATGAAATGGCGTCCGTCGCCGGCGAGACGGATATCGAACGGATCGAACTTGCGGATATGGACCCGCGCCCCTGGTTCCGCGACAAGGCGATACTGGCCTGCGCGCCCCGTGCCTGATTCGGCCTATCGGGCGCTTATGCCGCCGTTTTCGCCGGTTCGGGTTGCAAGCGGTGCAAAATCTTTTGGGCGTCGGAAAGCTTCGGCACCTCCTGCACGATCGCCCGCAGCGTCTGGCTTTTCGTTTCCTTCAATACATACCTCCGGTCCAGTCCGCTCATCCGCTCCAGAAAACCGTAGAAGAGTTGCTCGTGGAAGTACGGATCGCTTTCCGGGGACGGCATGTACAGAAAAAGCCGCTTGTTCTTGAAGAGCACTCTGGGCAGGCGCAGCGTCTGGCCGAGGAATTTCATTTCGGCAGCGGCGAACAGGTGATTCACTTCGTCGGGGAGGGCGCCGAAGCGGTCTTGCATCTCGTCGCGGATGGTTGCCAGCGCCGGGACGTCTGCGGCTTCGCTGATGCGGCGGTAGATGTTCAGGCGTTCTACGTTGTTCGAGATGTAGCGCTCCGGGATGAAGGCGTCTTCCTCGATATCCACCGCAGTTTCGGGTGCGCCCGGCGCCGTTCCGTTGTCCAGTACGTCCGGAAATTCTTCTTCCCGGAGTTCCAGCACGGTCTCTTCGAGAATCTTGTGGTAGGTTTCGAAGCCTACCTCGTCGATAAATCCGCTTTGCTCGCCGCCGAGGAGATTCCCGGCGCCCCGGATGTCCAGGTCGCGCATGGCCAGATTGAAGCCGCTGCCAAGCTCGGAAAACTCTTCGACGGCTTGCAGCCTGCGTCGCGCCTCGCGCGTAAGCCCGTGGATGGACGAAACGAGCAGGTAGCAGAAGGCCTTCCGATCCGACCGCCCGACCCGCCCGCGTAACTGGTGCAGTTCGGCGAGTCCGAACCGGTCGGCCCGGTTGACGATGATCGTATTGGCATTGGGTATGTCGAGACCGTTCTCGATGATGCTGGTGCTCACGAGTACGTCGAAACGCCCTGCGATAAAGTCTGTCATGACCCGCTCCAGCTCGCTCGATTTCATCTGCCCGTGGGCCGTCCGCATACGCACATTCGGTACGATGAGGCGCAGGCTGTCGGCCATTTCGTCGATATTGCAGATGTTGTTGTGCAGGAAGAACACCTGCCCGCCCCGGCTTATTTCGTACAGGATCGCATCCCGGATGAGATTCTTGTCGAAGGTGTGAATCTCGGTGTTGACGGGGCGCCGGTTCGGCGGCGGCGTGGTGACGAGCGACAAGTCGCGGGCGCCCAGCAGCGAGAACTGGAGCGTTCGGGGGATGGGGGTCGCCGTAAGGGTAAGCGTGTCCACTTCGGCGCGAAACTTTCTCAGGCGCTCCTTGACGGCTACCCCGAAACGCTGTTCCTCGTCGATAATGAGCAGCCCCAGGTCCTTGAACCGGACATCCTGCGACGTCAGGCGATGGGTGCCCACCACGATATCGACGGCCCCTTCCGTGATTTTCCCGGCAATCTGCTTTTGCACGGCGCCGGAACGGAAACGCGACATCATTTCCACTTTCACCGGATACTTGTCCAGTCTTTTCGAGAAGGTTTCGAAATGTTGTGCGGCAAGGATGGTCGTGGGCGCCAGCACGGCCACCTGCTTGCCGTCCTGCACCGCCTTGAATGCGGCCCGGACAGCGATTTCCGTTTTGCCGAACCCGACATCTCCGCAGATGAGCCGGTCCATAGGCACCGGAGCTTCCATGTCGCTTTTGACGGAATCCGTCGCGGTGGTCTGATCCGGCGTGTCTTCGTAACGGAACGAAGCCTCCATCTCCCGTTGCCAGACCGTGTCCGGGGAAAAGGCGATGCCGGCGGATTGCTTCCGCTTTGCGTAGAGCGCGATCAGGTCGCGCGCCATGTCCTTGATCTTACTCCTGGTGCGGGATTTCGTGCGTTCCCATTGCCCGGAACCGAGTTTGGTGAGCGTGGGCGGACGACCGTCCTTGCCCGAGTATTTGTGGAGTTTGTGCAGTGCGTTGACATTGACATACAGGACATCTTCGTCCCGAAAAAGCACCTTTACGGATTCCTGCTGTTTTTCGCGTACGGTAATGCGATGGAGCCCGGCGAACCGCCCGATGCCGTAATCCACATGGACCACGAAATCGCCGGGCGAGAGATTCTTGAGCGCTTGCAGGCTGAGACCGCCGTAGCGTTTCTTTTGGCCGCGCGCGGAGGGGCGGTGATACCGGTTGAATATCTGGTGATCCGTGTAGACGGCGAGGCCGAGCGAAGGGATTTCGAATCCTTCGTGCAGCGATTCGATGGAGATGCGGACGCTTTGTTGCGCGGTCTCGTCGTCGAGCAGTTCGGACAGACGGACCTCCTGTCCCCGGCTGTCGCAGAGGATGAACGTGCGGGCGTCCTGTTCGGCGTTGGCCAGGATACGGGTGCGCAGAAGGCCGATGTTTCCATTGAAATCCGGCTGCGGCGCGGCGTCGAATTGGAGGATATCTTCTCCGGTTCCGGCGAACGAACCAAGCAGTATCCGATTGTACCGGAGCAGGGATTGCTCGAAGATTTCGGCGGAGAGGTACCGCGCGGCAGGGGCGGGCGCCTCGTTGTTTTCGTCCAGTGCATGGCGCCAGGCTTTTTCGGCGGCGTCGAACCGTTCGGCGGCTTTCTCTACAAGTCCTTCTTCGTCCGTGGTGACGAGGAGGGTTCGTTCGGGGAATTGTTCGAAGATGGGGGCGTGCGCGCTTGTGTCGGACAGGTCATTTCCCGGATTCGGAACGAGGCGGGCCACGGTCAGGCGGCTGACGGATCGTTGCGACCGGGGGTCGAATTCGCGCAGGGATTCTATCTCGTCGCCGAAGAATTCGGCCCGGATCGGCCACGAACCGGTAAACGGATAGACGTCGAGGATACCGCCCCGGAGCGCTATTTCTCCGGGCCGTTCCACGAACTCTACATGTTCGAATCCCAACTCCACAAGGCGGTTTGCAAGGTCCTCAGGCGGGAATACGGCGCCCGAAGCGACGGAAATCGTCCGGTTTCGGATCGTTTCCGTTGCCGGGGCCATTTCCGCGAGCGCCTCGACGCTGGTTACCACGAGGCCGCGAAACCCTTCGGTTATCTGCTGGAGCACATCGCCCCGGGCAATGAGCGGGGCCGGGTCGTCCAGCTGTTCGGCGTCGTAGGGTTTGTGGCCGGTGGCCGGCAGGCGCACGGCGCCCTGGTCTTCCTCGACCAGTTGGGCAATGTCCCCGAAAGCCCAGGCCGCTATTTCTTCGTCCGGCGCTATGTAGACGCAGAGGGTCTTCGACGCCTTTGCGGTTTCGTGGAGTTGCCCAAGCAGGAAGGACGAGACGGACCCGGCCAGTCCTTTTACCTGGAGGGTGGATGGCGCCCGGGGATCCATCTGCTTGCACCATGCGGACGCCTTGCGGAAGGCGTCCGTGGAGGCCAGCTGCCTATGGATCGAAGCAAGAGCCACGGGAGAACGGATTTTTCGGAAAAAGACGCGGAGCCGCTACACGTATGGCGAGCGCCCGCGTACGGGGCGCGTCGAAAAACGACGAAACGGGTCGGGAGGTTCGCAAGGGCGGGCAAGGAACATCGCTTTCCCGGTTCGTACCATGTATTATAGGACGCAGGGTTCAATAACAAGGTGCCAAGCCATGAAGCGATCGGTTGTACGTATTACCATCCTGGCAAGTATGCTCGCCATGCTGCCCTGTGCAGCGCAAGGGCAGACATGGGAAGGCACGACAGGCGGCTCGATCAACGATCATGACCAACGGGAAGAGGCCCAGCGGAAAAAGCTAAGAGCGACGCGTCCGGCGGCATTCACTTCTCTGGCGCGTGCGGTCCGTAGCGATTCCCGGAATGCGGCGGAATACGATGCATTGGCGGTGCAGGCGCGGGCTGCGGCGGCAGAGGCGTTCCAGCACGCGGAAACGGCTCGGAGATTGGCGGTGGAGGCGTCCTATATGGCCCGGATTGAAACCCCGGAGAGGTGGTGGGGGGTCGTGGAAACACAGGAACGCGAGGCGGAAATATGGGAGCAGGAAGCAGCGCTATGGAAACAGCAGGCGAAGGCATGGGATCACGCTGCAGAGGGCGGCGCCATGATTCACGGAATGCTGCGCTTGTGTCCCCTTGCGAGTCCGCCTGGGGTGGACCGGAGCCCACACCGGTCGGAGCTATGCGCAAAGGTAGCTATACGGTAGAAAGAGAATGCGCAGAAAACGACGTACATGGTGCAGGCTTGCGGCCCTCATCGCAGTAGTCATACTTGGGGGCTGGCGTCAGGAAGTGTCGGGCCAGGAGCAGAAGCTGGAGCTGCCGGAAGGTTGGGCCATTGTGGAGCAAATGCCCGAATTGATTGGAGGGCAAAAGTCCTTGCAGAAGTTGATACAGTATCCCGATTCTGCCTACGCGAACGGTATCGAGGGAGAAGTTATAGTGACGGTAATTGTCAATGAGAAAGGCTTTGTAGATAGTTTGGGGGTAAAGAGGGGTATTGGCGGCGGTTGCGACGAGGAAGCGCTGCGCGTATTGCGAGAAGCACGGTTCAGTCCGGGTATAAGCGAAGGGAATCCCGTCAAAATTCGGATCGATATACCAGTTACATTCGAGTTGAAGAAGGCCAGGCGCAGATTCAGATTCTGGAGGCGATAACGCGGGCGCTTGCTTTGGAAACGTTTCCGAACCAACCATTATTTTGTTATAAATTATTAAAAAATAATAACTTGTTTAAAAATATCGATGCGTATAGACCATGCCTGGTAAACAGGGGTAATAGGGTATATTATTTGCCCCGGCAAGTACCCATTTCAGAGCGCCTCGTGGTTCGAGCCTTTGTCCTTGACGATTCTGCACAGGCCGTAATTGAACGGCCCGACCGCCTTGCTCATAACATCCATCCCGGCAAGTGAAAACATCGAAGAACACACCTCCAGGATCGGCGCGTTCCGGAAAAAGCACGCTCGAAGAACGCTTTTTCCTGAGCGGACCGGGCAGGCGGCTGGCCGAATTGATCCGGGCCGGGCGCATCTTTCTCGAGTTTCTCCGGGGCTTTCGCAAGCTGCATTTTGTCGGGCCTTGCGTGACGGTTTTCGGATCGGCCCGCTTCCCCGAAGATCACGTCTACTACCAACTGGCCCGGCAGGTAGGCAGCGAACTGGCCGAAGCGGGGTTCACGGTGATGACCGGGGGAGGGCCCGGCATTATGGAGGCCGCCAACCGCGGAGCCCAGGAGGCGGGCGGGTTCAGCATAGGTTGCAGCATCAAACTTCCCGAGGAGCAGGAACGCAACCGGTATCTGGATCAGTGGGTGGATTTCAACCACTTTTTCGTCCGCAAGGTGATGCTGGTCAAATACTCCTATGCCTTCGTGGTGCTGCCAGGTGGTTTTGGCACCCTGGACGAGATATTTGAAACGCTCACCCTGGTGCAGACGGAGAAAATACTGGATTTGCCGGTCGTTGTGATGGGCGCCGAATACTGGGACGAAATGATCGACTTTGTTTCCCATACCATGGTTCGCGAGGGGACGATCAGCCCGGAGGACGCTGCCCGGTGGGTGATTACCGATTCCCCTGAGGAAGCGGTCTCCACCATCGTCAAAGCGGCCAACACGCGATTCCACCTCGATCTGAAACCCCAGTGGATTCTGGGCGAAGCAAGGCGGACCCGCAAGCGGGCCTCGCAAGAAGGTAGTACCGAGCCGTGAAACCTCGCATCATCGATGAATATCTGGCCGGCCCGGACCTTACCATTCCGTATTATGTGAGGGGCCTGCCACATTGCTTCGTCATTCCTTGCCAGCGCACCCCTTTCAGCCTCTGAATCTTTGCGGATTTAATCAGAGTATCCTTAGTATTGAACTGTCCAATCTTTTCCCGGCGCAAAAGGATCATGCGAAATTCGATCACCATCGTTGTATTTGCGGCGCTTGTTGCATGCAGCGCACCCGTTCAGGCACAGTCAACCAGGCAGCTATTGCTCGAAGGCAAGGAGATGCTGGCGGATGGAGCCAATCATGACGATCAGGACAAACTCCTGGAGGTCCGCGCGCTTTTCGAGCAGGCCGTCCATGACGACAGTCTGGCCATATTCGCCCATTACTATGCCGCGTCGGCGGCAAGCGAACTGGCCAACATTCTGCATGAAATGGATGACTCGGATCAAAATCGTAAAATTCTGGAGTACGTCAACTACGCCATTGACCATCTTGAAGCGGCAACCGATCGGGACGAAACGTTTGCCGAGGGATGGTTAATGCTTTCCGCCGTATATGGCCAGAAGATGACGGTGCGACCCTTGCAAGCCGTGTCTCTGGGACGCAAGTTCAACAGGGCTATGTCCAGGGCCCGGGAACTCGCCCCCGATAATCCGAGGGTTGTGTTATTGAGAGCTATTACCGCCTACAATCTTCCGCGCATTGTGGGAGGGAACAAGGACCGCGCACTGGAGGGTCTGAATAGAGCGGCCCGCCTCTTCGAGGAAGAAGTGGTGGAAGATCCTGTCTTGCCGTCATGGGGTCATGAGGATACGTATGCGCGCCTCGGGATTGTCTTTCTGGATCGGGGCAATCTGGAGGAGGCCCGGACGGCATTCGAGCGGGCGCTCGAGATCAACCCCGAGTTCGGATGGGTGAAACACACGCTGCTCCCGTCCCTTGAGGAAGCGGAGGCCGCCTCGGTCGCGAATTAGTCTGGACGGGTGGGCGTCAGGGCAGGTTGATTCTGTCGGTCAGCTTGCGAGGCAGTTGGTCAAGGTCTTTGCCCCATCGCGCAAGCCCGTAATTTGCCATTCTTCCAATAATCCTTGACATATCAGGATGTGTATAGTATTTTTGACATCATGTCAATTAAATCAGTCACTTCATCAGAATAGGAAGACTCCATGGATACGTCCTTCGAAGAGAAAAGCGTCTGGATTCAACTCGTCAGTCTCGTCGTCGGCCTGGGCGGGTACCTGATCGTCGCCGGCCTCATGTTGTCGAACGGCGTCAGTGTCCTGCCGCCCTTCGTGCCGGTCTTCGCCGTGGCGGTCATCCTCATCGTGGCCGTCAACATCGCAGGACACGTCGTTGCGGCGATCGCCAGCCGGCCGGACAAGGCCGACGAGCGCGATCGGCTCATCGGCTGGCGCGCAGAGAGCCGGTCGTCGTGGATACTGGGCATCGGGGTCATCGGCGCGATCATGGCGCTGATCCTGTCGGTCGGCGGTGTCTGGGTGACGCACCTGCTTCTCATCTCGCTGTTCGGTTCCGAGGTAGCGAAGGACGTGTTGCAGATTGTTTACTACCGCCGGGGGATATGAACATGGCTCAGTCGGGGACGAGCATCCGCAACCAGATCCGGACCCTGCGGTTTCACCACGGTGAGATGACGCAGCAGCAACTCGCCGACCAGGTCGGCGTCACCCGGCAGACGGTCAACGCGATCGAGGGCGGCAAGTACTCGCCGTCGCTTGAAGTCGCGTTCCGGATTGCCGATGTGTTTGGCAAGCCCCTCGAAGAAGTGTTTCAGTTCGTCGCCGCGTCCGGGTGACGGGGACGAACTCGTAAGGCCGCAGGAAGTTGACGCGGCATTTCACATTACGTGGGGCCTACCACGCTGCTTCGTCCTTCCTTGCCAGCGCACCCCTCGCAGCCTCCCGAAGGGCGCGTCATGTCCGCGACGTACCGAATGTTTTTTGCTGGTTTCAACGATGCAATCATGAATCCTTTACGCACGAACGTGACGCGCTGGGCGAAGCGGTTTTAACCAGAAGTATCCTTAAAGCCCATAATTTGCCCTGCAAAATTAACAATAAACATCTGAAAAACAATAACTTATAAAAAATTACATTTTATTGTTTCACGTGAAACATCACTCCGATTCCCCAATCGCCGCCCGCACGAACCCCCCGGCTTTCTCAAGCCGGTTGGCTGCCTCCTCCGCATCCACCCCGGCAAGATGCATAACCAGCGCCGTCTTCACATGTCCCCCGGCGCGATCCAGCAATTCCCCGGCCTCGGCATACGATACCCCCGTCACTGTCATTAGGGTGCGTTTCGATCGCTCGACCAGCTTCGCGTTCGTCATCTGCAGATCCACCATCATATTCTCGTACACCTTGCCGAGGCGAATCATCGAGGCGGTCGTGAGCATGTTGAGCACCAGTTTCTGCGCCGTTCCGGATTTCATGCGCGTCGAACCCATGATTACTTCGGGCCCGACCACCGGGCAGATGGCTACATCCACCTCCAGGTCGAAGTGCTCGCGCGGATTGCAGGTAACATAGATCGTTTTACAGCCGATGGAGCGGGCATGCCGGATTGCGCCCACGACAAACGGGGTTCGTCGGCTCGCCGCAATCCCGCACACGACATCGGGAGGCTGCACGCCGGCTTCGATCAATGCGTCGACGCCGTTTGACTCGAGATCCTCGGCGCCTTCCTGCGAACGGAAAACCGCTGCGGGTCCCCCCGCAATAATGCCCTGCACCATCTCGGGATCGCTTCCGAAAGTAGGCGGACACTCTGATGCGTCCACGATCCCGAGGCGCCCGCTCGTTCCTGCACCCGCATAAAACAGCCGCCCGCCCTGCTTGAAGGCGTCCACGATCAACTCGACGGCCTCGGCGATGTACGGAATCTCTGTGCGAACGGCTTCAGGGACCTTCCGATCTTCTGCATGGATGATTTCCAGGATTTCGCGGACAGGCGCCAGATCGATACCCCGGGACCTGGGATTCCGCTGTTCCGTGGCCAGGCGCTCGAGTTCCGAGAAAAGGGGAGGCGGTTCGGTTTGTGGCATACGATCCGGTTGAAATTACAGAAACAGAAGATGGGAGCCAGGGCCCCACTTTAAGGCGCAGATCCGTCGAGTGCTGTGCCTCCGAACGAAATCGTTGCAACCGACGTACATATGCTGCGATGTCATGAGCAGGCCATGTATCTCAAGTCGATTCGCCTTACGAATTTCCGCGTGCACGAGCGTACCGAGTGTACGTTTGCCCCATCGGTGAATCTCCTGTATGGTCCCAATGGGGCAGGGAAGACGAATGTGCTGGATGCAATTCATTATGCCTGCCTGTCGAAAGGCTTCGTCACGTCGGGCGACCGGTATATTGTACGGCGTGGCGCGAAGCATACCGAAGTGGACGGCTTGTTCGAGAGCGATGGCGGCCGGGACCGGCGTGTGCGCATGGCGTATGTACCGGGAGAGGGGAAGCGGATGTTCGTCAACGGGGTTCCGCAGGAGCGGGTATCCTCCATGGTAGGGCAATTGCCGGTGGTCGCATGCGCTCCGCAGGATTACGCCCTGACCTCTGGAGGGCCTGATAATCGCCGCCGCTTCCTGGACAATCTCCTTTGTCAGGCTACCCCGTTGTATCTCGACGCCCTGCTCAGGTTTCGGCGTGTGCTGAAGCAGCGCAACCGCTACCTCGCCGGCATGAAAGGAGAGGTGCATATCGGTGCGCCGGCAATGCTTGCTTCCTGGGACGAACAACTGGTGGGATTCGGAAGCCAAATCGTGCAGGCCCGGCAGGGCTTTACCGATGCGTTTGCAGAGTACCTTGATCATGCCTACAAGGCCATCGAGTCCGTGGCGGAAAAGCCGACCATGGAGTACCATGCCAATCTGCGTCTTTCCGCACCGGCGTCCCTTGAAACGATCCAGACAGCCTACCGGGACAAACTGGCCGCTGGCTTCGAGGACGAGTGCCGTCGGGGAACCACGCTCGCCGGGCCACACCTCGACGATCTGGCGTTCCGTCTGGACGACATGCTGGTTCGCCGGTATGCTTCGCAAGGACAGCACCGCACGTTCGGCATGGCCCTGAAACTGGCCATGTACGCTTTTCTGCAGGAACGCACCGGGGAGCGCCCTGTCCTGCTCCTCGACGACGTGTTTGAACATCTGGATGCTTCCCGGTCGAAAGCCTTTCTCGATCTGCTTCAATCCGACCGCATCGGGCAAACGATCATTTCCGCCACGGATCGGCGATCTTTCGACGGGCTTGTTCCTTTCGATGAGGGGCAACACCGGGCGCTTTGCATAGAGAACGGCCAAGTGCGTGCTCTGGCGTCTACCGAACCGGACGCATAGTCGCCGCCGCGAAGCCGTTAAGGATACTCTGACCAAAACCGCTTCGCTCAGCACTTCACTTTCGCGCGTAAACGACGTTATGATTCCATCATCAGAATCAGCGGGAAACACTGCGGATTTGGGGCACCAAGGACGTGAAGCGCCCTTCGGGAGGCTACGAGAAGCACGCTGGCTGTGTCATTCCTCATTACATGGGGCCTGCCATGCTGCTTCGTCATTCCTTGCCAGCGCGCCCCTCGCAAGCCTCTGAGCTTTGCGGACTTAATCAGAGTATCCTTAATCAGAGTATCCTTCAAGGATATACGCCTCAAATGTTTCACGTGAAACATTTGATTATCCACAGGCTTGCCCCGTGTTTATTTTTTGTATAAATCCTTTATTAACAGGTACTTAAACTTCCTTTTCCGCAGGCACCATTTGTTCCTGATCCTCGTCGGACGCTGCACCGTTTTCTCTCGCGTTTTCCTCAGAGGGAGGGACAATGGTAGCCTCGCCTCCAACGGCCAGACGTCCTTCATAGTAGACGTATACCCGGCTTCTGACGTGCTTCCGTTTCTCGATCTTTTCGCTGATCTTGATCTCGACCGTTATTTCAGATCCCACAGGCACGGGGCGCAGAAAACGGCAGGAAATGGAGGCGGCAATGCAACCGTGGCCCGGAAAATCCCGCCCGAGTACTTTGGAGATGATGCCCAACAGCAGGATCCCGTGTACGATTGGCCGTTCGAATTGCGTCGTGGCTGCGTATTCGGGATCCACATGAATCGGATTGTCGTCCCCGGTCAGGTCCGCGAACGTCTGCACATCTTCCACGGACAAAAAGCGCGTGGTTGAAAAGGAATCGCCTATTTTTATCTTTTCATATGTATTCATTCTTCAGGCCGTTTAGGGCGGACGTTTGTCGAACGCGTTTATTGCATACAAGTTTGTAATAAACGAACCTCCGGCGAAAATCGAAAGTCAACTGTCTCCCGCGAATGCCCCGACACTACGAAACTTGCTCAAAAAATTCTTATTTTCGATGTGCCTTGTACGGGCTTTTTGCCCGGCATGCTCCCTGATCGCCGACGATTTGTGCATCCGTCTTCCAAAAGAGTTCTCCTTCTGGCGCCTTATTTTCTGCCCCGCCGTCGTGTAGGGTCCATGCGCCCGTTCCGGTTTGCCATTCATTTGCGTGAATTCGGCTGGGAGCCGACGATTCTGACCATTGCATCTCCGGGGGCGCAACTTACCGACAAGGAGGCGCATCTTCTTAAGGACATTCGCGTGCTGACCGTTGCATCGCCCGTGGACCACACGTTCCGGTCCGAGAGTCAGTTGGGAGCGCCGTCGGCAAAAGGGGGCGGGTCCCGCAAGGGCGCGCCGGCTTCATGGATTGCCGCGCTGGATCGGCAGTTTCCCGTAGATACCTGGCTTCCCCTTTTTGCCGCAAAATTCAGGACGATGCTCCGGAAAGCGGCCGAAGTCGATCCGCAGGTCGTATGGGCTACCGGCAATCCCTGGTCCGGACTGGTGGCAGGGCAGTGGTTGAGCAAGCGGCTCGGCGTCCCGTACATCGCGGATTTTCGCGATCCATGGACGCTGTCCGAAGTGCGCACCCGGGAAAAATGGGGCTGGGTAAAACGGATCGACGCGAATGCGGAACGCCGGGTGGTGGCTGGAGCGGATGTACTCATGTTTCAAACCCGGCGATTGGCCGATGCATACCGGGAACGCTATGCCCACCTTGATCCTGCGATGGTCATCGTTGGAAACAGTTTCGATCCGGATGTTTTTGACGACCCCATTTCCGTAGAGAGCCGTTTCAACAGGAAGGATGTTCTTTCGAATCCCTCGTCCATGTTGCGGATCGGCTTTTTCGGGCGTTTTCGGGCCATATCGCCTGCTGCGCCCATTATGGATGTACTGGTCGAACTTCGGAAGCGGCGGGCCTCTCTCGCAGAGCGTGTTTGCATACATTCTTTCGGGCCGCTCTCCGAGACCGACGCTGCGCAAGCGCGCACCCATGGACTCGAGGGGCAGTTCGTATGCGAGGACGCTGTTCCGCTTGAACGGGCGCTTTCCACGCTTCGCCGGTTCGATCTTTTGCTTGTAATCAACGATATGCACCCCCGCCATGTCGTCCCCGCAAAGATTTTCGAATATCTTGCGGCAGGGCGCCCCATCCTCTCGCTCTCGACGAATCTGGAAGTGGGGGAAATGCTCCAGCGCACCGGGGCCGGGGTACAGATACAGGATAAGACAGCGGCGGTGCGCCTTTTGGCGGATTGCATCCACGCCCATGAGCTCGGACAGCCGTTGCCCATCCCGTTTGATCCGAAACCGGAAGAAATCATGCGGCACGATGCGCGGGCGACCACGCGCGAATTTGTCCGCACGCTTAACGCCCTCGCGGGCCGGTAGCCATGAACCTCCCTCCCATTTTGGAACGCTGGCGGGCGTTTGCCGGCACCGACGCCGGCAAACGGCTGCTACGTGTTCTGCGAGGCGTTTTCCTCGTGGCGATCGTCGGCGTGCTGACCTACCAGATATGGAAAATCGGGTGGGATCGTCTGCTCCATGCGCTTCCGTCCGAGCCGGCGTTCTATGTACTGTTGCTCGCCATGTATTTTCTGCTTCCGGTTACGGAGGCCATGATTTACGGGCGGATCTGGTCGATGCCTCCCTGGCAATGCATCGCCGTGATGATTCGCAAACGGGTGCTGAACATGGATGTACTCGGCTACTCCGGCGAAGTGTACCTGTTCATGTGGGCGAAGGACCGTGTGCAGCTTGCGCGCAAGGCCGTAATGGGCGTCATCAAGGATAACCTGATCGCTTCCTCGGTCTCCTCTCTGCTTTCCGCGTCGCTTATTATAGGGGGCGTGCTCCTTTCCGGTCATCCTGTCCTCGGCGAAGTCGTCGAAATCCCCGGTCCGTTGTATGTGGGCCTTGGCGTTCTGGTCGCTGTGTTCATCGGTGTGCTCGTATACCGTTTTCGGCACGAGATTTTTTCGCTTTCCCGCCGTACGCTGGCCATCCTGACCGCTGCGCATGTGTCCCGTTTTCTGGTGGGGTTCGTGCTGCAGGTAGCGTCCTGGTGGGTGGTTCTTCCCGATGTTCCGTTCGAAAAATGGGCTATCCTGCTCGTGGTTTTTGTCGTAATCAACAGAACGCCGTTCGTGCCCTCGAGCGATCTTGTATTCGTGAGCGCGGGGGCGAGCATTACGCCGTACCTCGACGTGCCGGTGGCGCAGGTGGTCGGCATGTTGCTGGTCAGCAGCGCCGTGAATCGTCTTCTGAGCCTGTGTTTCTTTGTATCGAGTGTGTGGTGGGAGCGCCGCCGCGGGATACCCTCGGCGCCCGCGCCGGATGCCGCCGCGCTTGCGGATTGGTCGGGGAAAGACGAAACCGGGGCAGATATTCCCGGGACCGATTGATCATAAAAAATCGTTAGTATGTAAAAAAACGACCTTTTCCGGAACGCTTTTTGCTTGAAAAGACGTTTTGCAATCCCCCGGCGTTATCTTCGCAGGTATGAGTACGCTTTTTCCCATAGTCGGTCTGTTGCTGGTCTTCGGGGAGCCGTCGGCATGCACCGCGCCTCCCGACACGACCGTCATACTGGAGAACTTCGAAGCGGAGGTCGAGGGCGGCCTGCCTGCCGCGTGGCGCTTTTTTTCCCGCTCGAAACGCCGCTTCGAAGCGGCGGACCGGCTTATGAACGCCGAGGGAAGGTTTGTTGTGATGCAGGAAGGCGAGAATCTTTTTCTCCGCGCCTATACGGCGGGTACGGCGCGGCGCGTCTCGTTGCCGGGCGAAGCCCTTCGCTGGGAGTTGCCGGAGTTGCCCTACCTGCGATGGGCATGGCGCGCTCACCGTTTGCCCGAAGGCGCCCGCGAGGATCGGGTCAACGACTCCGGCGCGGCGGTCTATGTGTCGTTTGCTAAAACCGACTGGCTCGGGCGTCCGCTCAGCATAAAGTACGTGTACAGCACGGGGTTACCCCGGGAATCCGTGATTTCGACGGGCAATGTGAAGATCATTGTGGTTTCCAGCGGGCTTGAGGAAACGGGCGAGTGGATACAGATCACGCGCAATGTGGTGGAGGATTATCGGAATATATTCGGCTCAGCGCCGCCGAACGCTCCGACGGCGATCACGCTATGGAGCGATTCGGACAATACAGGCTCCGTAGCGGAGGTTGATTTCGACAACATTATGCTCACGAGCCTCCCATGAGTCGTTTTTCCGACGCGCTGCGCGTTTTTATCCGGTTGGTGGTCCGGCAGGCCTGGGCGGTGGTGCTCCTTGCCCTTGTCATGTCCGTAGTGGGTTTCTGGTTTGCCCGGCAACTTCGTATCGACACGGATTTTTCCAACCTCGTTCCGCAGGATTATCCAAGCGTACAGGCGCTGGAAGCGCTGCGCGAGACCGTGGGGAGCGAAGCAACCGTGGACGTGGCGATCGTGAGCCCGTCGTTTGAAGCCAACAAGGCATTTGCCGAACAGTTGATCCCGCATGCGCTGGCTCTTGCGCCGGGGCTGCAGGCCGAACCGTACCTGCGTCGGGTCGATTTCGAGAAGGACACGGCGTTTCTGGAGCAAAACGCACTGTATTTCGCGACGTATGCGGAACTGGACAGTCTGGAGTCGTACCTCCGCGACAAGATCCGCGACGCGAGGCTGGAGGCCAATCCGTTTTTCTTCGATCTGGACGACGAAGAGGACGAATCCGAGGACGAGGCGGCATACGACCCCGAGCGGGATCTGGAGGAAGTGTACGATCATATTGTCGGAAAGCGCTATCCGGTCAACGAGGACAGCACGATCATGGCGCTCCGGTTCTATCCGAGCGGATCGCAGACCGACATCGGATTCATCGAGGCGCTGTATAACGACCTGGATACGCTGATCGCCGGGTTGAATCCGACCGCCTATCACCCGGAAATGGAGGTAGTTCCGGCGGGGCGGCTGCTGCGACAGCTCGTGGAAGTGCGGGCGATCTCCGACGATGTGCTCAATTCCTTTGCGGCGGGCGTGACGGCCGTCCTGCTGCTGGTGATGGGATATTTCTTCTACAAGGGGTATACGGCCCGCGCAGGTCACCGATTCTCCCGGCGCGTACTGGTTGCGCAACTGGTGCGCATTCCGGCGCTGGCCTGCCTGATCGGGATACCCCTCCTTATGAGCCTTTCCTGGACGCTGGGCGTGGCCTGGTTTGCCTTCGGGATGCTCAATATGATGACGTCGACGCTTGGGCTTGTGCTGTTCGGTCTCGGCATCGACTACGGCATACATTTTTATGCCCGCTATACGGAAGAGCGCAGCCTGGGCCGTACGGTAGCCGATGCGGCGGAAGGCACGTTCACGAGCACGGGGAAGGCCATCGCACTGGGCGCTTATACGACAGCCGCCGCGCTGTATGTGTTGACCGGCGCGGATTTCCGCGGGTTCAGCGAATTCGGTTTCATTGCGGGCACGGGTATTCTTTTTGCCGTGGGGGCCATGACGGTCGTAATGCCGGCGTTGCTGGTTCTTTTCGAGCGCTATCGCCTGCTCAATTTCGAGGCGGGCGCCGGAGTGCGGCCGGCCCTGCAGGGATATGGGAGAATTCCCGGCGCCCGGGGGCTGGTGCTGGGAAGCATAGGGCTGGTTATCGCTGCGCTCGCGTTTCTTCCGAGGGTGGGCTTTCAATACGATTTCGGCGCGCTCGATCCCGTGTATGAAGAGTACGACGCCAAAAGGAATCTTATCGGCGAAGTCTATCCGTCGAGAGGGCGCAACCCGGCCTATGTACTTGTGGACGATCCGTCCGAAGCGCCCGCAGTCGAGGAGGCTATCGAACGGCATGCGCAGGCGGATACGTTGTCGCCCACGATCGACCGGGCGGAAACCCTTCAGGAAAGGTTTCCCATGGCGGAGGGGAAACAGCAGTACAAGCTGGATCGCATTGCCGGAATCCGCGCGCTGCTTGCCGACCCGTTCCTGCAGGCCGACATGGATGAAGCGCTTGCGCGCGTCGAGCGCGCGGCGGGGACGGTCCAGCCGCTTGTGATCGAGCAGCTGCCCGAGAGTATTCGCAACCGGTTCGTATCCAAAACCGGCGAACTGGGGGGATTTGTCGTGATATATCCTTCGGTGGGGCTTTCCGACGGGCGGGCCTCGATGGCGTTCGCCGACGATGTGGGAAAGATCGTTACCGAAGACGGGAGCACGTACTACGCGGGTTCTCCATCCATTGTCGCCGCGGATATGCTGCGGCTGATGCGCGGCGATGCGCCCTGGATGATGGCGGGCGCCCTGATTATGGTGATCCTGCTCATGTGGATCAACTTCCGCGCGGTGCGGTGGGTCGCGCTGGCTACGGCGCCGCTTTTGGTGGGGGTGTTATGGATGATTCTTGTCATAGAAATCATCGGTCTCCAGCTTAATTTCTATAACATGATCGTACTGCCCGCCATCCTGGGCATCGGCAACGATGCGGGCGTGCATCTGGTCCATCGCTATCGGGAGGAAGGGCCCGGTTCCATCCGGCGCGTGCTCCGTTATACGGGGGAGCATATCGCCATGGGGTCCTTCACGACCATGATCGGGTTTGCAGGATTGCTGCTGAGTTTTCACCCTGGCCTGCATTCGATCGGCGAGTTGGCCGTAGTGGGTATCGGGGCGACGTTGCTTGCAGCAATTTTCTTTCTGCCTGCCGCGTTGCAATGGCTGGAAGATCGCCGCGCTCCCGCTGCGGTCGATACGGGCGCCTCGTAGCCGCTTTTATGCGACAGCGCGCGACCGGGGGGAACAGGCCCGCAGGACGCGCAGGTACTTTTCCGCCGCTGCATTCCAGCCGAAGCGTTCCAGCACATGGCTTACCGTGCGCCGGCTGGCCTCTTCAAGCGTTTCCGGTTCGCGGCGATACGCCAGAATGGCCTCGGAGAAGGCCTCGGCGTCCCCGGAGCGGACAAGCCGTCCGTTTTTTCCGTCTTCGATGACGTCGGCGATGCCTTCAATGTCGGCAGCGACGGTGGGCAACCCGCACAACCCCGCCTCCAGCATGACTATGCCGAACCCTTCCATATCTCCCGGGACGGGCACGTTCGGCATAATGAAGAGATCGGCAGCGCGGTACATGCCCTCCAGCTCCTTGTCGGACAGGCGCCCGAGGAGCCGCACCCGGTGCGCAACGCCGGATCGTTCGGCAGCGTGCAGAATGCGTTCTGCTTCCGGGCCTTCCCCGGCCAGCCAATACTGCGCGTCTTCGGGGAGTCGGGGCAGGACCTGTTCAACGAACCATACGAACCCTTTCCGCTTTACCTGACGGCCCGCGCTGCACAGGAGCAGAATGCGTTCGGGGTTTTTCCCGGCAGTGTCTTCCGGCGGTCCGAACCGCTCGAACAGCATGGTGCGCGCAGTAGCCCGGGACCAGTCCGATGCGAAGCGGTCCGGCGATACGCCGTTCGGCACGACATGCAGCTTTTCCGCCGCCAGCCCGCGTTCGAGGCAGGCCGCTCCAGTGGCGCGGCTGACAGGGAATACGGCGTCGAGCGCAGCGAATATGCGCGGCACCAGCAACTGGTACGGAGCCGAGAGCAGGGTTGCGTCCCGGCCATGCACGATAGCCCCCGATACCACGCCGTGCTTGCGAAGCGTTCTTTGCAACAGAGGCGCGAGCGAGGCCGTCACCATCGAGGAAAAGAGCACGGCGTCCACTTTTCCCTGCTTCGCCGCTGCTACGATTCTGAACAGGCTCGACCCGAGAAACAGGCTCGTCCGGACGTGGGTCCAGCGCCAGGAAGTACGCAGGATGAGGGGTTCGACCCGTGCATCGCATTCGAGCAATGCATTGCACAGGTCCACCGCGACGCGCTGCATGCCGCCGATATTCGCGAGCGGGCGGTTCCTCGGAGGAAAGGAATGGGAAACGTACAGGATGCGCACAGGCGGCTACGGAATACAGCCTCAGGGCACCCGGATGGCCTGGGTGGTCGGTATTTCGAGTCCGTTGCCGGCATACCCGTCGCCCGCATAGCCGTCGCCGGACCACGGCGCCTCCGGATACAGAATCTCGTCGTAATAACGCACCATGTGGCTCATGACCGTATTCCAGTCGTATTGACGGGCGCCATCCCGCGCCGCGGCGCCCATGCGGCGGCGTTCGGGTTCATGCCGGATCAGATGCTGCACGGCCTGCACAAAGGCGCGGGTGTCGCCGGGAGGGGCCAGCAGGCCGGTTTTGCCATGTTCCACAAGGGTGCGGCTTCCCGTGGCGTCGGCGCACACCGTCGGGAGTCCGGAAGCCATGGCTTCGAGTGTAACGTTGCCGAACGTTTCCGTATCGCTGGGAAAGAAAAACACCTCCGAGGAGGCGTATGCGCGGGCGAGTTGCTCGTTTTCAAGCCGTCCGGTGAAGATGGTATGAGGGAGCTGGTTGCGGAGTTCGCCCAGCACGGGTCCGTCTCCCACGATCATGCTCCGGTGCTTTATGCCCCGCTGCTCCAGGTTTTTCACGACATCCGCAAAGATGTGCATGCCCTTTTCCCGGACGACTCGCCCGATGAAGCTTACGAGCACTTCGTCGTCTTCCACGCCGATCGAGCGGCGCCATCCCGTGTCGTAGTGCGCCGGATTGAAGCGATGCGTGTCGACGCCGCGCATCCAGAGGCGTATTTCCTTGCTGATCCCCCGGGAGTGCAGTACCTCGGCCATGGACTGCGAGGGGACGTACACATGCCGGCACCGATTGTAAAAGTGCTGGAGGTATTTCCATGATTGGTTTTCCAGCCGACCGAAACCGTAGTACTTGAGATACGAAGAGAAGTGCGTATGGTAGGAGGCCACCGCAGGAATGCCTTCTCTTTTGGCGAAGCGCAGCGCCTGATACCCCAGCAAGTCGGGTGTGGCGATGTGGAACAGGTGGGGCCGGAAGGTTCGAAGCAGGGAGCGGGCGTTCGACGTGAGACCCAGCGAAAGACGATACTCGGCCCGTTGCGGCACCGGCACCGAGGGAACAGGGGCCAGGATGCCGGCATGATCCACGGGCGGGTCGGCAATGGTCGGCGCAAAGATCAGTACTTCCGTATCGTGCGCTTCGAGGTAGGACACCAGCCGGTTCAACGTGAGCGATACGCCGTCGGCGATGTGGTTGTATGCGCCCGTAAAAAGCGCCACCCGGCGCAGGGCCGGCGGCCCTACCCGAATGCGTTCCCGGTGCATCGTATACGTTTTATACTGCATGGAGCCTGTGTGCGCGGCAATGGTCCGGAGAACGCGTTGATCCCCGAAATTCCCCGCTGACTTAGGTAAGCCGCAGGAAAACCCCGAAAAGTAACGTGGCTACGTCAAAACATCTTTCAAAAATTTTCCGGTGTGGCTGTCCGGCATAGCGGCAATCTCTTCGGGCGTTCCTTCCGCCACCACGAATCCGCCGCGTCTTCCGCCTTCCGGACCGAGATCGATTACCCAATCCGCACACTTTATCACATCCATATTGTGTTCGATAAGGATCACGGAATGGCCTTCTTCGACGAGCGCGTTCAATGCCGCCACGAGTTTTCGGATATCGTCGAAATGCAGGCCCGTGGTGGGTTCGTCCAGCATGTACAGCACCCGGTCCCGGGAGGGCTTCCCAAGGAAGGAGGCCAGTTTCAGCCGCTGCGATTCGCCTCCCGAAAGGGTGTTGGAAGGTTGTCCCAGGGTCAGGTATCCGAGGCCGATATTCTGCAACACCCGCAGCTTGCTCATGATGGGAGCATGGTCCGCAAAGAAATCGCCTGCCTCGTCGATGGTCATCCGGAGGATATCGGCCACATGTTTGCCCCGGTACCGGATTTCGAGCGTTTCCTTTTTGTACCTGCTTCCCCGGCACGCCTGGCATTCGAGATACAAGTCCGCAAGAAATTGCATTTCGACCTTCACGATGCCCTCGCCCTGGCAGGTTTCGCACCGTCCGCCGGGCACGTTGAACGAAAAATAGCCCGGCTTCAATCCCTGCATGCGGGCCTGGTGCGTGTTGGCCAGGATTTCCCGCACGTGATCGAACACTTTGGTGTAGGTGGCCGGATTGGAGCGGGGAGATTTCCCGATGGGATTCTGATCGACCATTTCAATGCGGTCAACGAGTTGGTACCCGCGGAGGATATCGTGGACGCCCACGCCGCCCTCGACCCGGTAGCCTTTGAGGCGCATCAGGCCGTTGTACAGCGTCTGGTGCACCAGCGTCGATTTGCCGGAGCCGCTGACCCCGGTCACGCAGGTGATCATATCCAGAGGGAACTGCACGTCCAGACGTTTCAGATTGTGCTGCCGGGCATGCTCGACGTACAGGGCATTCTCGTCGTAGACCGGCCTGCGCGTTGCGGGCACGGGAATCTGTTCCCGTCCGCTCAGGTAGGCTCCGGTCAGCGAGTCCGGGTCGCGCAGCAGTTCGTCGTAGTCGCCCTGAAAGATGACTTCCCCGCCGAGCCGACCGGCGCCGGGCCCCAGATCGACCACCTGATCCGCCCGTTCCATCATGGCCGCTTCATGTTCCACGACCAGCACGGTATTCCCGATGTCGCGCAGGTTTTCGAGGATGCTTATCAGCCGATCGTTATCCCGGGGGTGCAACCCGATGGAGGGTTCGTCAAGCACATAGAGCGACCCGACCAGCGACGATCCGAGCGAAGTCGAAAGATGAATGCGCTGGCTTTCGCCGCCCGAAAGCGTTTGCGAGAGGCGGTCCAGCGAGAGGTAGTCGAGCCCCACATCGACGAGGTAGCTCAGCCGCTTGCGAATCTCTTCCAGCACGCGGCCCGCGATCTGTTCTTCGTGATCGGTAAGCGTCAGGTCCCTGAAGAAGTCGCGGGCGTCTTTCGTCGTCAGTTCGCATATTTCGCCGATATGCAGCCCCCCGATTTTCACGTACTGCGCTTCCCGGCGCACGCGATAGCTGTCGCATTCCGGGCACGGCATGTAGCCCCGAAACCGGGCATGGAAGATCCGGTAATGCATCTTGTACTTCTTCCTTTCCAGAAACTCGAAGAAGCCCCGGACGCCGATGTAGTTGTCTCCCCCGTTCCACGCCAGGTCGCGCACCTCCTCCGGCAGTTCGCGCCAGGGCGTGTCGATGTCGATGCGGCGTTCGGCGGCGACCCGGACCAGGTCCCGGAAATACCGGCTCCAGCGTTCGGTCCGGAACGGGGCGATGGCGCCCTGCCGGATCGAAAGGTTGCGGTCGGGAATGACGAGGTCTTCGTCCAGGCCCGTGATCCGTCCGAACCCCTGACAGGCGGGGCATGCCCCCAACGGGCTGTTGAACGAGAACAGGAGCGGGGACGGTTCTTCGAAGCGCATCCCGTCGCGTTCGAAGAATTCGCTGAAGTGCAGCGTCTCTCCCCCGTGAATATGCACGACGCAGCGCCCGGCGCTCTCCCGGAACGCCTGCTCCGCCGAATCCGAGATGCGCGAAAGGTTGTCCTCGTCTCCGTGACGGACGGCCAGACGATCTACCAGCACAAGCAAACGCTTGCGGGGATATCCGGCGGCTTTTTCGGGACTTTCCTCGTTCAGGTCGAGAATGCGTTCCTCGTTATCGGCCTTTTTTCCTTTCCCGGAAGGGAGGAGCAGCAGCCGGAAAAATCCCCGCTGCCGCAGCGTGCCCAGTTCCTTTTCGAGGGAAGTCTTTTTGTGATCGGGGATGGGAAAGCACACGTAGAACCGCGTCCGGTCTTCCGCGATGGCGTGCAGTTGCTCGGCCACGGACCGGGGAGCGTCCCGGGTTACTTCTTCGCCGCTCACAGGGGAGATCGTGCGGCCGATCCGTGCAAAAAGGAGCCGGAGATGATCGTAGATTTCCGTTTGCGTAGCGATCGTCGAGCGGGGGTTTTTCGACGTCGTTTTCTGCTCGATGGCGATGGCCGGCGCCAGTCCGGTGATCAGATCGACATCCGGTTTGTCCATGCGCTCGAGGAACTGCCGGGCGTAGGCGCTCAGGCTTTCGACATAGCGCCGCTGCCCCTCTGCGTAGATCGTGTCGAAGGCAAGCGACGATTTACCCGAGCCGGACGGCCCGGTGAAGACGATGATCTTGTTGCGCGGCAACTCCAGGTCAATCCCTTTCAGATTGTGTTGCCGGGCGCCGCGAATGACAATGGGCCGCCGGGCAGAGCGCGGCGAGCGGGATGCAGCGCCGGGTTGCGCTTTCGCAGGGATCGGGTTCCGGGTAGTCGCCATGCGTGCAGATGCGGGCCGTGCGCATGCGCAAGGCGTAAGCGAGCCGTTGCACGCGCCGCAGGGAATTGCGAAGCAGTAAACAGGGAAAAAGGACAAACCTTGTCCAACGCATACGGCGCGGATAGGATGCAGGCGGAATGGAAGATTAAGCCGCCCTCAGACCTCGTACCCGAGGTTTGGCCGGAGCAGCCGTTCGGCTTCCGCAACCGGCAGTCCCTTCCGCCGGGCATAGTCCTCGACCTGGTCCCTGCCGATCAACCCTACGTCGAAGTAGCGCGCCTTCGGGTGCGAGAAGTACCACCCGCTGACAGAGGCGCCCGGCAACATCGCCCAGGATTCGGTGAGTTCCACGCCGATCTTCCGCCGCACGTCAAGCAGTTCCCAGAGTTTCTCTTTTTCGCTGTGTTCCGGACAGGCCGGGTAGCCCGGAGCGGGACGAATGCCCCGGTACGATTCTGCAATCAGATCGGCATTGCTCAGCGATTCTTCTGGCGCATAGCCCCAGAATTCGCGGCGCACCCGAAGATGCAGAACCTCGGCGAATGCCTCGGCCAGCCGGTCCGCCAGCGCCTGCAGCATGATGGCGTTGTAATCGTCGCCTGCCTGCTTGAAGGCGGCGGTCCGCTCCGACGCTCCCAGCCCTGCGGTGACGGCGAATGCCCCGACCCAGTCGTCGACGCCCTGCCCGATGGGCGCCACATAATCCGACAATGCGCGGTGCGGCACGCCTTCGGGCAATGTCCGCTGCGGACGGAGCGTCGAAAGACGCATCCGTTCGGCGCGGCGTTGTTCGTCGGCAAAAACGATGATATCGTCGTCTTCGGTCGCTGCCGCCGGAAAGAGGCCGCATACGCCGCGCGCGAGGAGCCACTCCTCCTTCACGATGCGATCCAGCATGGCGCGCCCGGCGTCGTATAGTTCGCGCGCAGCCTCGCCTTTCACCGGATCCTCGAGGATGGCGGGGAACAGCCCCTGCATTTCCCAGGCCGAGAAAAAGGGCCGCCAGTCGATGTACCCGACGAGTTCTTCCAGCGGTTGCGGATCGATGATATGCACGCCGGGCTGGGCCGGTCTCGGTGGGGGACAGGCATCCCAGTCCCCATCGAAGCGGTTTGCACGGGCTGCGTCGAGGGTCAGGCTCGGCAACCGGCGCCTGGGCTGCGCATGCCGTTTTCGCCGGGCGGCATGCTCGAGGTCCACCGACCTGACATAATCGCTGCGCCGGTCCCCGACCAGTTCCTTCATCACCCCCACGGCGCGGGAAGCGTCCTTCACGTACACGACGGGTCCGGTATACGCCGGGTCGATCTTTACCGCCGTATGAATCGGCGAGGTAGTGGCGCCGCCGATCAGCAGCGGCATGCCGAACCCCTGCTTCTGCATTTCCCCGGCGACATGCACCATTTCGTCGAGCGACGGCGTAATCAGCCCGGACAGGCCGATCATGTCCGCATTCTTTTCGCGGGCCGTGTCGAGGATGCGCTGGCAAGGCGTCATGACCCCGAGATCCTCGACCGTGAAACCATTGCATTGCAGCACCACGCTGACGATGTTTTTGCCGATATCGTGTACATCGCCCTTGACGGTCGCCATCACCACCTTGCCGCGTCCGTGCGAGATCGAAGCGGTTTCGTCTCCCTGCATGAACGGCACGAGATATTCCACGGCCTGCTTCATCACGCGCGCCGATTTGACGACCTGCGGGAGAAACATCTTTCCGGCGCCGAACAGGTCCCCCACCCGGTCCATGCCGTTCATCAGGGGGCCTTCGATCACATGCAGCGGGCGCGCCGCCGCCCGCCTTGCTTCCTCCACGTCGCTCAGAATGTGTTCGTCGATACCATGCACCAGCGCATGCTCCAGCCGGGCCTCGACGGGCAATTCGCGCCAGGCGTCCACCACTTCGTGGCTCGTTTCGGGCGTTTTGCCCACGTGTTGCGCTATCTCCAGCAATCGTTCGGTCGCGTCGGTGCGCCGGTTCAGGATCGCGTCCTCGACCGCCTCGCGCAGCGCGTCCGGGATGTCGTCGTACGCGACCAGGGAGCCTGCATTCAGGATCGCCATATCCAGTCCGGCGCGGGTCGCGTGATACAGGAATACGGCGTGCATGGCGCGGCGCACCGGCCCGTTGCCCCGAAAGGCAAAGGAAACGTTGCTTACCCCGCCGCTCACCAGCGCGCCGGGGCAGGCCGCCTTGATGCGCGGGATGGCGTCGATGAACGAGCGGGCGTACCCGTCGTGCTCTTCGATCCCGGTGGCTATGGCCAGAATATTGGGATCGAAAACAATGTCTTCGGGCGCGAAGCCGATCCGCTCCACAAGCAGCGCGTAGCTGCGCGCGCATATTTCCACCCGGCGTTCGATGGTCGTTGCCTGTCCTTCTTCGTCGAACGCCATGACCACCAGCGCATGTCCCAGATCGCGGATCGTCCGGGCCTGATGCACGAAGACGTCCTCGCCTTCCTTGAGGCTGATCGAGTTGGCGACCCCTTTGCCCTGCAGGCATTCGAGACCGGCCTGGAGCACCTCGAAGCGCGAGGAATCCACCATGACCGGCACGCGGCTTATATCGGGTTCGGAGGCCAACAGGTTCAGGAACCGTTGCATGACCGCCTTGCCGTCGAGCATGCCCTCGTCCATGTTGACGTCGATGATGTTGGCGCCGCCTGTTACCTGTTCGGCGGCGATTTTCAGCGCGCCGGGAAAATCTTCGTCCCGGATGCACCGCAGGAAAACTTTCGAACCGGCCACATTGGTGCGCTCGCCGATGTGCAGCAGGCCGGTGGTCTCCGTCCTGGTAAGCGGTTCGAGGCCCGCCAGGCGCATGCGCCGCTTCGTCTCCGGCGTCTTGCGCGGCGCTGCCGAGGCGATCGCATCCCGGATCGCTTCGATATGCGCCGGGGTCGTCCCGCAGCAGCCGCCGAGTATGTTCACCACGCGGTCTTCGGCGATCTCTTTCAGAATCGCTGCCGTGGTTTCCGGCGTCTCGTCGTATGCGCCGAACTCGTTCGGCAAGCCGGCGTTCGGATGCAGGCTGATCGGCGTATCGGCGATATGGGACAATTCGCGGATGTGCCGGTCGAGATCGCTGGCCCCGAGCGCGCAGTTGAGACCCACGGCCAGCGGGCGGGCGTGGCGAATGGAAATAAAGAACGCCTCCAGCGTTTGCCCCGACAGCGTGCGCCCGGATTGGTCGGTGACGGTGCCCGATACGATCACCGGAATCGTTGCGCCCGTATCCCGCTCGAGCCGGCCGACCGCGTACAGGGCCGCTTTCGCATTCAGCGTATCGAAGATGGTTTCCAGCAGCAGCAAATCGGCGCCGCCCCGGTACAGGCCGTTTGCCGCCTCGTAGTACGTGCTGCTCAGTTCGTCGAACGTGGTGGCCCGGTAGCCGGGGTCTTCGACCCTGGGCGACATGGACAGGGTGCGGTTGGTGGGGCCCATGCTGCCCGCCACCAGCCGGAAGGCGCCCGTTTGGCGGGTCCACCGGTCGGCTGTTTCCCGTGCAAGCGCCGCCGCGCTCCGGTTCATTTCGAACACGAGATGTTCCAGGCCGTAGTCGGCCTGGGACGGCCCGTTCGCCGTGAAACTGTTCGTGGTCAGGATGTCTGCGCCGGCAGCCAGATACTGCTCGTGGATATCGATGACGGCATGCGGCTGCGTCAGGCACAGAACATCGATGTTCCCCCTGAGATCCTGTTCGGAATCCCTGAATCGCTGCCCGCGAAAGGCGTCTTCGTCCAGCCCAAGGGACTGCGCCATCGTGCCGTAGGCTCCATCCAGCAGGACAATGCGCCTGCTCATGGTCTGGTGCAGCCAGTCGAGGCGCTTCGTTCTGCTGCTCATGTTTTCAGCGCTCGAACAATTTCTGTCGCCAGCCGGCCCCGGTTCAGCGTATACAGGTGCATGTGCTCCACCCCTTCCGCTTTGAGCCGCACGGCCTGTTTGCAGACGATGTCCCGGGCGATCTCAAACGTTTCTTCGTCGCTTTTTTCCTCGAATCTGGCGCGCAGCGCATTGGGCACGACCGTTCCGCATTTGTCGGCAAACCCGAATACCCGGGCAGAGTTATGGATTGGCATAATGCCTGGCCAGACGGGCGTCGTGATACCGCGCCGGGCGCACTCGTCCCGATACGTCAGGAAGGCGTCCGTGTCGAAGAAAAGCTGCGAGATCGCGAAATGGGCGCCGGCCTCCATCTTGCGTTTTAGGATCGTGAACCGGTCGTCGGGGCTACGGTCTTCGGGGTGTCCTTCCGGATAGCAACCGACGCCTATTTCAAACTCCGGGACGATCTCCCTGAGCCCCGCGATCAGTTCCCAGGACGAAGTGTAGTGCGCTTCGTTTGACACATACCCGTCCGGCTTGTCGCCCCGCAGGGCGATGCAGCGCCGGACGCCAAGCTCGGCATATTTGCGCACCACGCGGGCGATCCGGGTGCGCGTGCGGCCAACGCTTGACATGTGGGGGCAGCACGTCACGCCGTGGTTCGTGCGCAATGCGCTCACCAACTCGAACGTACCCTCCTGCGACGATCCCGCCGCTCCGCAGGACACGCTTATGAAGCGCGGCTCCAGCGCAAGCAGCGCAGGTAGATTTGCCTGGAGCCGTTTCTCGGCAAGCGGTGTGCGCGGCGGAAAGAATTCCAGGGAGAAGGTCATGGTGCGGGGCGGTGGGGCGACCTGACTCGGCCGCGGGTGCTTCCCTGGCGATGCGGCGGCAGGCGATTGCGCCAATGGCCGGTTTTCGAACGGTTGCCCAGCGGGGCCGAAGCAGCGATTCGTTCAAAAAGGGGTGTGTGAGGCGTGCTGGCAGGGCAGTGTGTCGCTTTGTGCAATGGCTTCGGGCGACACGCCGCGTCCGGTTTGCAAAGGATACTCTAACGTCGGGACGCTGAGAGGGGTTCGCTGGCAAGGAATGACGAAGGAATGTAGCCTGCCCCCGCATAATTAAGGCATGACGCGCCAACGAACCCCTCCAACGCCTTCCCAGCGTCCCCCCTCCAACGCCTCCCCTCTCAGCCTTTGAACTTCGTGGACTTAATCAGAATATCCTTAATCAGCGTATCCTTATGATATACAATTCGCTATAAAAGACGATATAAAAGGATTTTTACCCATTAAATCGTCATTTTACGCGATTTGCATAGTACAAAAATTTATTCGCAATTAAAGACGAATTACAGTAGATTATATCCATCTTATCGCCAAATAGAGCGAATTATGTCTTTTCAAAATCTGAATACCGACGAATACCTGCTAACCGAACTCGGCAAACGTTTCGCCCGCCAGCGTCTCGATATGGGGATCACCCAGGCCAATCTCGCTTTCGAGGCGGGAATATCCAAGCGTACGCTGGAGCGCATCGAGTCGGGCGAGGCGGTCCAGTTTACCAGCATTATCCGCGTGCTCAGGGCATTGCATCTCGTTCCGAACCTCGATGCGCTGGTTCCGAAGGCCGGTCCGCGCCCTATGGACATCCTGAACATGCAAGGCAAACAGCGTCAACGGGCGCGGTCTCCCAAAACCGGAGCCGTGAGAGAACAGCCCGCAGCGTGGCGATGGGGAGATGAAACATGACGCACGCCGAAGTCAGGCTTTGGGGAAGTACGGTCGGCGCCGTAACGCTCGAGGACGGTAAAGAGGTCGCCGATTTTCAGTTTGCCCCGGAATTTCTGGAAAGCGGCATAGAGCCGGCGCCCCTTACCATGCCCTTGTCCGGCAGGGTATACCGGTTTCCTCTGCTGCGCCGCGAATCGTTTTACGGTCTTCCCGGTATGTTGGCGGATTCTCTGCCGGACCGCTTCGGCCATGCTGTGATCGATGCCTGGCTGGCGAGGCAGGGGAGACCGCCGGATTCCCTTAATCCCGTCGAGCGGCTGTGTTACACAGGGTCCCGGGGGATGGGCGCCCTTGAGTTCGAGCCCGCAACAGGACCTCGATCCGACCAGGGGCAACTCCTTCGGGTGGATCGGCTGGCCGCATTGGCTGCCGAAATCCTGCAGCAACGCGAAGCATTGCATTTGTCCCTTGGCGAGCAAGACGACGAAGCGCCGCTCCGGGATATCTTGCGCGTGGGCACATCCGCAGGGGGCGCCCGCGCAAAGGCCGTGATTGCCTGGAATCCTCGAACAAAAGAGGTTTACTCAGGGCAGGCGGACGTTGCCGCCGGGTTCGAACACTGGTTGATCAAGTTTGACGGCGTCGGCGGAGAGCAAGACGGAACGCTGGCGGCCCCCAGGGGATACGGCGCCATCGAATATGCTTATCACCTTATGGCGCGGGACGCCGGTATCGAAATGGCCGACTGCCGCTTGTTCGAAGAAGGCGGGCGGCGGCATTTCATGGCCCGGCGCTTCGACCGGCTGCCCGATGGGGCGAAATTGCATATGCAGTCGCTCGGGGCGATGGCGCACTACGATTTCAACGAGGCAGGCGTTTATTCTTATGAACAGGCGCTCATGGTCATCCGGCGATTGGGACTTTCGATGGGCGCGATAGAGGAACAGTTCCGTCGCATGGCTTTCAATGTTTTTGCGCGCAATCAGGACGATCATGTCAAAAACACTGCCTTTCTCATGGATCGGACCGGAGCATGGCGGCTGGCGCCTGCATTCGACCTGACCTATGCCTGTAACCCGGCGAGCAAGTGGACATCGACCCATCAGATGACGCTGAACGGAAAACAGGAAGGCTTCACTATGGAAGATTTTCGCGCCTGCGCCCGGACCGCCTCTATGAAAAGACGGCGCGCGGAGGCTATTTGCGCCGAAGTTTGCGAGGTCGTTGCGCGCTGGTCGGACTACGCGGAAGCAGCGCGCGTCAGGGCCGTGCAACGAGACGCCATCCGAGAGCGTATTGAGGAGGCGGCATCCTGTAGCTGAGTATTTGCGGGATACATGGAGCCTGCCATGCTGCTTCGTCATTCCTTGCCAGCGCACTTCTCGCAAGCCTCTGAACTTTGCGGATTTAATCGGAGTATCCCATCTCCATGGAGTTTCTTAATCCATTCATGCTAATTGCGCTGGGCGCGGCGGCGCTCCCGGTGATCGTGCATCTATTCCATTTCCGCCGTCCGCGGAAAGTGGATTTCAGTTCGCTGACGTTCGTCCGGGAATTGCAGAAAACCACGATGCAGCGGGTGCGGCTGCGGCAGTGGCTGCTGCTTGCGCTCCGCCTCCTTGCGATCGTCTGCCTGGTGGCCGCCTTCGCCCGTCCCTCCCTTACGGGCCAGGTGGCAGGCGCGGTCGGCGGCGTGGCGCGGTCTTCCGCAGCGCTTGTCGTCGACAATTCGCTCTCGATGACGCTGCGGGATGCGGAGGGGGAATATCTCCGCCAGGCCAAAGACATCGTTTCCGGTCTGATCCGGGAATTCGAGGAGCGCGACGAGATTTTTCTGCGGACAACGGCCGGGGGCGATGTGCCCCAGGGGCCTCTTTCGCCCGCTGCCGCCATAGATATCGTCGAGGATATCCAGGCCTCCGCCGCCGGGGTGTCACTGACCGGGGCCGTCGCTTCTGCCGCAGAAGCGCTTGAAGAAGCCGCGCATCCGAACCGGGAAATGTATATCGTGAGCGACATGCAGGCTCCGGCGCTGGCGGACACCGCGCGCGCTACGCAAGCAGAGGACGTCCGGGCGTATGTGTTGCCGGTCGGGGGCAGGGCGCAGGCCAACGTAGCCGTAGTCGATGTGCGTATCGACAGCCGCATTGTCGAAGCGGGTCAGCCGGTGCGCTTATCGGCCACGCTGGTGAATTACTCGGACGACCCCGTCGAGGGGTATGTGGCCAGCGTTTTTCTGGAGGGCCGCCGGCTGGCCCAGGCCACTGCGGACATTCCGCCCCGCGAGCCGACGGAGGTGTCCTTCACGATTACGCCGCCCGGCAGCGGGTGGCTCTCCGGCGTGGTGCAGATCGAGGAGGATGTGTATTCCTTCGACGACCAGCGCTATTTCACGCTGCACGTGCCCGAGCGGCGGCGCATCCTGATCGTGCGGGGGGAAGGCGAGAATACCGGTTTTCTGGAACTGGCCCTGTCGCCGGAACTGGCAAGGGGGCGGGTTGCTTTCGACGTGACTGTTATTCCGGAAACGAGTCTGGCCGCGACAGGGCCGGAAGCGTACGATGCGGTGGTGGTTGCGGGGGCGCAGACCCTGTCCAGCGGAGAAACGGAGGTGCTTGCGCGGTACGTTGCGGGCGGGGGCGGATTGCTGCTCAGCCCGTCCTCCGCGGGACAGGAAGAGGGGCAGGAGTATAACGCCTTGCTCGAGGCGATCGGGGGCGGGCGCATAACCGGTTTCAACGGATCGCTCGGGTCCCCGACCCGCATTGCCTCGTTCGACCGCGTCGAACTGGAGCACCCCCTTTTCGAGGGCGTTTTTCAATCCGAGGCGGAAGGGGACGCACCGAATGTGGAGCGTCCGGAGATATGGTTCGCTGCGCGCTACGAACCGGAAGGCACCGGGGAGCAATCCATTATTCGCCTGTCCAACGGCGATCCGTTTCTGCAGGAAATCCGCCACGGACGGGGCGTGGTGCTGCTGCTTGCCGTGGCGCCCGACGCGCGCTGGAGCGAACTGCCTGTTCGCGGCCTGTTCATCCCGCTCATGTATCGCTCCCTGTACTATCTGTCGGCGTACGAATCCATTTCCGGCGAGCAGTTTCCGGCGGCCCGCCCCGCCGAACTCCGCATTGCCCGCCCTCCCGGAGAGGCGTTGCTGCGTCTGACGGGCCCCGACGGCACGGAATATGTGCCCGAGCAGCGCGACCTGTTCGACGCCGCGTTGCTGATGCTTGACGAGGAGGCCGTCGAGCGTTCCGGCGTCTACGACGTATACGCCGGCGACGAAATCGTGCGCCGCATTGCGTTCAATGTGGACGCGCGGGAATCGGATATGCTCGTTCTGGAGGATAGGGAGGCGCGTCGCCGCCTGACCGAAGCGGTCGGCGCCCCCGTCGAAATCATAGCGGCAGGAGGGCGCTCCGCCGGGGATGTGGTCGAGGCGGTGGCGGAGCAGCGTACGGGGCGGGAACTGTGGAAGGCGTTTCTGCTTCTGGCGTTGCTGTTTCTGGCGGCGGAAATGGCGGTGGCGAAGGGATGGCGCCCGACGGCGAAGCTCGCCGGGACCGGGTCATAGCGTGCCCCCGTATTCCCTGGTCGGGTCCCGGTATACGGAATGGTTGTGTCCGGCGTCGTCTCCAATATTGCCCTGCGTGGAGAATTCGATCAGAAGACGCGGCCCCTGAATGCGGTAATACACGCTGCCGCTGCCGTCAACAGGACCATGCCAGGCGAACCGGGTTTCATTCAGGTCCGGGGCGATCTCCGCATGACGCGCTTCGGCTGCGGCTTCGGGCAGTACGCCGACCCACAAGTCGATCAGCTCCACGAGCATTTCCTGCTGCGCGGACGGCCACTCCTCCACGAGGGCGCCTTCCATAGGCGGAAGCACCCCGTCCCGGCCGGCTCCGGCGTACACCTCCCTCGGACGATCGTTTACCAGGGCGGCGGCTCGTTGCGTCTCGTCCAGTGCCTGCACCAGCGCAAGCCCTCCCTCGAGTTCCGCTTTCAGGGGCGCGAAGGTTTTTCCGCCTTCCTCGTACGTTGCCGGCTCCACGCCAAGAAACGTGGGGCTCAAGAACATCCGCCCTTCGTCGAACGTCACGTTCACGGCAAGGTGGTGTCCTCCGAATTGCCATGACCAGGCTTCCGTTGCGGAAGGCGTGCCGAACACGGCGAACCAGTAATTGTCTTCCGTCCAGCCGAACCGGGCTGCGCGAGGCGACGATTGCGCCAGGATCTCGTCCGCCCGCACGATCAGGCGCACTTTCTCGAAGCCTTCCTTGCTCAGGGACGTCTCCAGTACGGTCAACACCGCGGCCAGTTGCTCTTCGTTCAGGTCGCCCATGCGGATGCCGTTCCGATCGAAGCGGAGGATGTTCGCGGGCAGATTCGACCAGTTCCGGCGTTTTTCGTCGTCCAGATCGTATTTCACTTGCTCCAGCAGGTCCTCGTCGAGCGTAGCGAACAGCGCTTCGACGGCGGCCGCCACTTCGGCTGCCTTGTCGGGGTTCGAAACGGCGCCCGGGGGCTGTACTGTCTCCTTATTCGGAACCAGGTGGCTTCCGGAAGCCCCTGCCATTTCGCTGTACGCTGCGACCGAGACGGCCAACACAAGAAATGCGAGGATGAGAATGCGAGACGGGTTGCGGAGCATGGGAGAAGGTGTCTTTTGATGCGATGTCAACGGTTATACTCCGGCGCGCGGCGTTTCATTCCAAACGGGGGGATTTTTGAAGGTGTCATCTATCCGTCTGTTTCTGCCGTGCAGCTTCGGGCCACAGCATTTTTCGGCCTTGCTCAAACCCGGGACCCTTCAACAGGACGGCGCCTCCTTGCAGGGAGAGGGTCTCCGGCGGCGCAAACAGCCTTTCGCTCACAGTGTCGTTTTACAGCTGCGGCATGCTTCAGCACACCGAAGCGATCCGGGGAGGCCTGCAACCCTCGCAACCTCTGAACTTTGCGGACTTGGTCGGAGTATCCTATCCACTCGCTGAAACATCCCAAGCCCTCCCCTCTCTTTGCACGAACACAAACTTCCCGACACCGAAAAGGCGGTGCTTGTGGGCGTCGTGACGCCTGACGCCTCTCGCTGGGACGTCAACGACTCGCTCGACGAACTGGCCGAATTGGCCTCCACAGCAGGCGCCGTGGTTACCGATCGGATGACGCAGTCCCTCGCCAGGGTGAATCCGACGACGTATATCGGGTCGGGCAAGGTCGCTGAATTGAAGAGTCTGATCGGGGCGCGGGGCAGCGATCTCGTCATCTTCGACGACGATTTGTCCCCGATGCAGCTCCGCAATCTGGAAAAGGCGCTCGACTGCAAGCTGCTCGACCGCTCGGGGCTGATTCTGGATATTTTCGCCACGAGGGCCCGCACGGCGGCCGCGCAGACCCAGGTCGAACTGGCGCAACTCGATTATCTCAGGACGCGCCTTACCCGGCACTGGACCCACCTTTCCCGCCAGAAGGGCGGCATCGGCACGAAGGGACCGGGGGAAACGCAGATCGAAACCGACCGCAGGCTCATCGGAAATCGTATTGCCGTCCTCAAGGAGCGCCTGGAGAAGATCGACCGGCAGCGCACCATCCAGCGCAAGGGGCGCAAAGGATTTACCCGCGTTGCGCTGGTAGGGTACACGAATGCGGGCAAGTCCACGCTGATGAATGTCCTGTCCGACGCGGAGGTGTTTGCCGAGGACCGCCTCTTCGCCACGCTCGACGCCACGACGCGGCAGGTCCGACTGGGCGCCAACAGGCAGGTGCTGCTTTCCGACACGGTCGGATTCATTCGCAAGCTGCCCCACAACCTGATCGAAAGTTTCAAGAGCACCCTCGACGAGGTCCGCGAGAGCGACGTGCTGGTGCATGTGATCGACATGACGCATCCCCGGCACGAGGATCACATCGACGTGGTGCGCGCAACGCTGGGCGAGTTGGGCGTGGCGGACAAACCGCTTCTTCCCGTATTCAACAAGGTGGACCGGCTGGAAGAACCGGAACTCCTCGGTGCGCTCCGGTCCCGTTTTCCCGAGGCGGCTTTCGTGTCGGCGCTGCGCGGGATCGGCCTCGGCGACCTGAAAGAACGCCTGCTGGGCGTGATCGAACACGATTTCGTGGAGCGGACCGCGTACGTTCCCCTTGCGGAATGGAAAATGATCGCGCGCATTCACCGGGAAGCGGAGGTGGTGGCCGAAGAATATCTGTACGCCCGAAACGGGGAGCCGGCAGACGAGGAAGCGCCCGAAGATCCGATCCCCGTCGCCCGGCTGCGTTTCCGGTGCCCCCGGAAGTTCGACCGGGACATTCGCCCCGTCCTGAAACGATTCGCCGGATTGCGGATTTGCGCGCAGGAGTGATCGCGTTCTGCGTTGCGGTTCCGGGGTTTTTTCCGTATCCATATCTATCCCCCGGAATCATTATACACAGGATGGAATTATGAGTATCCTCAAACGCATCGTGGGCGTATATCTCCTTCTCGTGGGCGTTGCGGTTGCGGTGCACACCGTCGTGGAGCCGCTCTATTACGCTTCCACCGAAGCGGATCCGTACAGCCCGTTCTGGAACATCCTGAATCCGTGCATGGCGGTGGCCATCGCGCTGGCCGTGTTGTTCGGACATCTCCGCATGAAACGCGTGTGCAGCGAAGGGGAAAGCGGGCCGGTAACCCGCGCCTACCTGTGCGCGAACGTGCTGTATTTCGGCACGCTCTTTATCGGGATTATGTTCTTCTGGAACTGGTTCAACCTCTGGAGTCCCGAATTCACGGCCATAGGCCCGCAGGCGGTTTCGCTCGCATGGATCATCATCGACGCCGCGCTGCCCCTGCTTTTGGGCGCGATGGGTGTGCACCTGATGGGCTGCAGCTGGTGTGCGGATAAGGAGTAGGGGGGGATGTCTTTTACCCCACCCACTCTCGCGCATACCTTCTCATTTCATCACGGTGGAGTCCCCTCCCGCTCATACCCGTCGCACCGCAACACCGGAAGGCGCGGGTATTTCGGGTACGCCGGGTCGGTCCTGGAGCGTTTGCACAGGTAGAACCGGCTTTCCGCCCGGGAAACGACGATGCGGGCGTGCCGGCAATGGAGGCAAAGCCCCGCCTGCGCTTCCTCGTCAGATGTTTTCGTGGCCATTCCAGTATCTCCACCCGCGTCCGCGGTGTCCGAAATCGAAGCGCCCCGGATGCAGAAACTCCGCCAGAATCTCGGCCGATTCCACCATGCGCGGTCCGGGGCGATTGAAGAAGTGATTGCCGTCCGTCACGGCCACGCGCCCCTGTTTGACGGCGGACAGTTCCCGCCATAGCGGGTGCGTCGCCAGCGGCGTCATTTCCCGGCAGGACCGCTCGATGCCGAAACCGCACGGCATAATGGCGATCACGTCCGGATCGGCTTCGGCAAGTTGTTCGATATCGAAATACCCGGAGTGTTTTCCGGGCTCGCCGAAGAGATTCGCGCCGCCCGCGCATTCGACCAGTTCCGGCACCCAGTTGCCTGCGGTCATCAGGGGGTCGATCCACTCGATGCATGCGATGGAAGGGCGGCTTCCGGCAGAGGCCGTTTCGGCGCGAAGCGCTTCGAGCCGGTCCGTAAGGCGCCCCACGAGATCGTCTCCCCGCGCCGGGTCGCCGAGGTCTGCCGCGACGATCCGTATGTCCTTCCATACATCGCCGAGGGACATGGGTTCGAGGGACACGATTCGGGGCTGCGAGCCCACGAGTTCGCACACCGCCTTCTCCACGTCCTTGAGGCTCACGGCGCAGACTTCGCACTGGGTCTGCGTAATGATGACGGTCGGCGCGAGGCGGTCGAGAAGTTCGGCGTCCACGCGGTACACGGACAGGCCGTCGGCCACGATCGCCCGCACCTGGTCGTCGATGGAGCGGCTGTTGGCTTTCACCTCGATTTTCGAGCTCGAACAGACCGGGAGCGAGGCGGTGGAGCGCGGATAATCGCATTCGTGGGATCGGCCCACGAGCTGATCCTCGAAGCCCAGGGCGCACACGATTTCCGTAGCGCTGGCGATGAGGGTGATGATGCGATTGGTCATGGCGCCGGGGTGCGGGGTGGAGCCGCAGTTTTCAGGAAATGAGTAAAAAAGGTATAGAAATGGTATAAAAAAGGAGTAAAAAAGGTATAGAAAAGGCGCTTTTTCCGGATTTTGGTTGGGATTCCCGTGGTCCGAAACGAGTCCGGGGCGGATTTTGGTTGGGTGTTTATCGGGATGTTGTTATTGGCGGCGTTCATCGACATATCCATGCTGCGGATACTGTGCCTGGAAGCCTTGGTCATAGATCACCTCAAGCCGATTCTTTTAAGCCAAACGTCGATTTGTCCGAAAGCGTCCAGCTGCCATTGATCGGCAGTACGATCGTCAAGGGCATCGGAATCTTCCACAAAAGACCGGACGCTCGTCGGCCCGAAATCCTCTACGTCGCGAAACTTGGTTGAAATCAGGCGATAACCTTCCCGGGCCGTTTCGATGTCAAGGAGCGGTACTGTTGCCGCGACAAGGGCGTCGAGGCCACCGGGGAAATTCCTTACGCAGTAATAGATGTCGTAGGCATCCTTCTGTTTTTTGCGTCCGGCTATGGCATAGCCCTTCATGGCCAACAATGCCGGGATAGAGGCCACGGCGATATGCACGCAGTTTCTACCACCGTCGGGCATCTTGCCGTCGAGAGCAACGGTTTCGGAAAATTGCAGAGCTAAATTGACTCCATCGGCACGCAGTACCGCAAAATCGTCGATAATCGGTGGATGGTTCTTTGCGATCTCTGCATCGTGCGGCATTAGAAAGTCGACGACGATGTCGATGTCGGGACCTGCATCGCGGGCGGGGACGGTGCGCATGAGTTGAAAGCGTCCGAGATGTTCTTGCTGTCGGTAGCCCTGCGCCTGGAGAGCCTCCACCAAATTGACGTATTCGCCGTCTCCCAAGGCCTCGGCGTTGAGACCGAGATCGATGTCCTGGGTGCCGATATGGGGCGTTTCGGCTTCGCGCAACAAGAGCCAGGGTACGGCTCCGCCGACAACTACAAACTTTCCCTGGAAGCTGCCAAGGATCTGTCCGATATCGATCAGCACGGACTTGACCGCCTCGGTTGTTCGGTCATCGTAGTCATTGGCGGACAGGTTTTTTTTCACAGCCATGGGAAGAATTTCTTTGCAATATATTCGGCAGCTTCACGGTCGCGCTCACTGCCGTTCCATAGGTCCAGATAGGTGATGATCGGATCGGTGCAGAAGATGCCCGGCGCCGGTTCGATAGCGTCTTCAAACAGCGTGTTATCAGTGGGGATCCGCAGGATGACGTTCGCTCCCCTTTTGGCTGGGATCAGCTCCAGTGTCTCCTTTAACAGATCAAGACCGGGCTGGTCGGCATAGAAGGTAGTGGCGCCGTCGCGAGCGAAGGGTGCGAACCATTGGGCAGCGGAATTCAAGGAGTAAATTGCGCGAGGGCGATGTGGGTGTGGATTGAGCCTGCCCGACAGCCGCTTGTTGAGTTGCTCGCCGTGGAGATGGGTGTATCCGGTAAAGCGATGGCCAACAGGCCGGCGATAGTTCTCGCGCCAGGTTTCGAGAAGCGTACCCGGCTGAATGAGAGCAACACCGTCGTCCATCTTTTCGATCCATTCCCGTTCCAAAAGGGCTTTGCGAACGTTGCTGACGTGACCAAGGCTGACATTCGCTTTTTGGGCGAGGTCGGCAACGCGCCATGCGTGGCCTGGAGAGCGTAGCATGACGCGCAGGACGGCGGCTGCCCTCGGTGTAAAAATCGACCGCAGAGTGCGGGTCTCGGTTTTGGGTCTATCGGCGACGGCCTGATCAATATATACGTTGTCGAAAGCGAGATGAGCGTTCCCGATCAGATCAAGGTAGGCGACACCGTGATCTGTGCAGATCGTCCGCGACGCGGGAGACAGGTAGGGACTCACCAGCATGGGGATCAAGCGCTGGCTGGAATCCCCGTAACCGGACTGATGTAAATGCGCTAAATAACCCTTGAGTTGATAAACAGCAGAGCGCACGAAGCGGGGAGCACCATTCGTCTTGGCCTCAATGATGAGTGCATAGCTGTCACCACCATGCTCGAACTCGATCCGTCCATCTATGGGGTAGTCGAGACCGGGTTGTTGGCCATAGCGAACCGACTTGACCTCCAGACTCGGTACATGGTTGAGCAGAACGCGGGTGGCGTTCATGGCCTCAATTCCCAGGGTTTTTCCTAAAAAGGCCTCTTTCATCATATGCTGAAAATAGCGATTTTAATGAAATATGTCAATAATTTCACTTATATTACGTTTTCATCGTATCGTTGATAATCCTATAATGGTGAAATAGTCGATACCAACGAAGGGATCGCCCGCCGTTTGGAAGGGGCGATTTTCTCCTTGTTTTCCAGACCAGATCGTCATTTTGACATACTTGAGTATTAGATTATGACGAGGTCAAACTCTCTCATCATTTTCTGTACCAGGGAGTCTGATTTTAATTCAAGATTCCCCCAAGAGACAACAACGATCTGATGTGGAACCGGATCAGGTATCTGGCGATGCCGGTTCCTCGTTACCTGAGGGACATGGGATACGTGCGCGGGCTCAAGCGGCTCGACGCGCGCGGGCGGCGCTGCGAGGCTGCATGGGCGCCGCATGTGGCGCACAGCCGGTCGCTGATCCTCGAGGCGGCGGATCGTTGCGGCCGGAGCGGGAAAGCGCTGGTCCTCGGTTCGGGTCCGCTTTTCGATGTGCCGGTCAAGGAACTGAGCGAGCGTTTCCGGGAAGTCGTTCTGGTGGACCTGCTGCACCTGTGGAGGGCCCGTTCGGAGGCTCGCCGGTATCCCAATGTGCGCCTCGAATGCATGGACGTGACCGGCGTGCTCGAGGAGGCGCATGCCCTGACCCGTATCGGACAGGCGCTGGAAGGGACCGAACGCACGCCGGATTTCTTTCTGGAAGACGGGTTCGACCTGATCGTTTCGGCCAATATCCTTTCCCAACTTCCTCTGGCGCCCGTTCGGTATGCGTCCCGAAAGAGAAACCGGGCGGAACCCTGGCGGGTGCGGGCGTTTTCCCGCCGTCTGGCGATCGATCACCTGGACTGGCTGGCCTCGTTTCTGGGCCATGTGTGCCTGATATCCGACCTTGAGCGATTGTTTTGCGACGGGGAGGATGTCGTGAGCCGGGGAGAATCCCTGTGGGGGATCGCATTGCCCGAAGGGGGGCGGGAATGGATGTGGGAACTGGGCCCGAAACCGGAAATAGACCCCAGGCACGACGTACGCCACCGGGTGGTGGGCTATGTCGAGTTTCCGAAGGAGGTTTGGTTGGGGAGGGAGCGGGCCGGGGAGGTATCGGTCTGAAACCTTTCTTTCACCCCTCCTGTTTTACTTTCCGGGGGGATACCAGAAGGCTACAGGCATACGGAAACCTTGACGCAGAAGTCTTCGGAAAGACTGGTCGCCTGGACAAAGAAAGAGGGCATGTGATGCTGGACCCATTGATCTTGAACGATATTATCCAGCGCATCGTAGAGGTGGCCCAGCCGGAGAAAGTCATCCTGTTCGGATCTGCCGCGCGAGGCGACATGGATCGCCATAGCGATG
>LXNI01000229.1_pt1 | contig 70979 bp, 55 predicted proteins | sample 809091 | NCBI WGS metagenome assembly LXNI01 (sample SAMN04870527, study PRJNA318959) | sponge metagenome | biome: 01000161; feature: marine sponge reef; material: water | host: Sarcotragus foetidus | place: Greece: Milos, Mediterranean Sea | collected 2013-05-29 | depth 5-7 m
CTTAATTTTTTTTTTCAAAGAAGAAGAAGACGAAGACAGTTGAATCTGGCAGCATATGATGAACAGCAAAACCCACTCTAATTTTAGCTGCCTAGCTGTCCAACGATTGGGGTCCACCTCTCGGAGGCACTCACGCCCGCACGGTCTCTCAGCGAGATTCGCGCATCAGCGTCAGCGCGACGTACCGGCTCGCGCCGGAAGTGAGATTCCCCAAAGGCGCCCGACCCGGAGCAACTCGCGCGTACGCTTACCTCCGCTGTTCAGGGAACAGCCCCGGCATCCACCGGGGAGCGAGTGCCGCCGGAAAGTTTATGCGCAGAGGTGCTTTCGACGTTTCAGATTTGATAACGTCGTGATTGATCAGGCCGGACACGACCCGACTCGCGGTGCGCGAACTTGTGCCAAGCAAGTCAACGACGTCGCCGCGCGGAAGTTCGCCACGATAAAGTATCGCTTCGACAATCAAGGCGGACTTCTCGTGCAGGCTGCCGAGTTCGACCTCTTCGTCGATCCAGAGCTTGATGCGCGTGCGTAGCTTCTCGGGCTGGACCAGGTCTTCCATGAACCTGACCTGGTCCAGGCAGGTCTCAAGAAAAAACCTCGTGAAATCTGCCAGCGCTTCCTCGCTGAGATGACCTCTGCCGTCAAGATCGTTGCGGCGCGGCAGGTCACAATTCGCAAGATGTGCCTTGTACGAATCGACGTCGCGCGCGAGGCCTCGCGCGATCGACCAGACTCCGCCCGTGTCCAGAGTGTCGAGTAGCGTCGCGTAGGACATCAACCTTATGACCCTTCCATTGCCATCCAGGAAGGGGTGTATCCATGCAAGCCGATGGTGGGCAGCGGCAGCAGCCAGAATTGTCTCGGACTTGCCGAGGTTGCTGTAAACCTGTTCGAAGCGTGAGAGGAAGCGCGGCACTGCGCCCGGACTGACGGGCACATGCCTGCCGATCTCAACGTCTTGTTGCCGAAGCCGCCCTGGCACGACCAGTAGCTTTTGCCTGGTTGTCGGATGCTCCATGACCAGTAACTCTTCGGGTAACAACTCACAAAAGCGCCGATGGACTTCGAGGATTGCATCCGTTGTCGTCGCGCCTTCCAGCCCGTGTTCGTCGATCCATTTCTGGACCGTTACTTGCGCCTCGGCCTCCAATTGCAGATTTCGTTTTTCGGGATCGGCGCTGTAGTCCCTTTTCAGCGCGCGCTCGATATCGATCGGATGGGTGTCGCGTCCTTCAATGAGGTTGCTGTAGTAGCAATTCATTGCGCGCACGAGATCGGCCAGTGCCGTTACCACCCCGTCCGGCAGGCTGCGCCGAAACCCTGCCGATGCTGTTGCGAGTTCGATCACCAGGTCATATAGCTCGGGGCGGTGCCTTGATCCGTCCGACAAGACAAGGGGTTCCATCAGGCCCGTGCTCTCGAGCCGGTCCTCTCCTTCCGCTATTCTGTCCTCATGTATGGCGTCTTTCATGGCGAGTTTCAAATATTATATTTAATTAAATATAACATATAGTTAATCACAATACCATTATAAATATGGCTATATTATTGGCGACATTTGTGGCGGGTTTGTAATGGCAACGGCGGACCCGGCACAACCGAGCCGCGCGTCTCGGCACGGAAGCCGCCGGGCTCAGCCGTCCCGAAGCGTGCACTCGAAGGGCATGACCTTTTCTCGGCCGGTGGAGTAGCCGACAGGCGCTACTGCGCGATGAGTTGCCGCAATGCTTTATCGATGACCTGGGGTTCGCCGGCGCGGGCTCGCAGACCCGTATAGATGGCGCCGTTGCGATCCGCCACGACGCTCTCGCTGTAGATGTTCGGAACAAATCCGATGATGGCGCCGTCGGTTGCACTAGCCAGATAGATGCCGGTGTCGATGCTGGGGATCGCTTGTTCATTCTGCGCCGCGGCGTAGAGTATGTCGTCCGCGCCGATCGACAGTCCGCTGACCCGGCCGAATTGCGACCACTCCTCGATATAGCGCCCGTCCTGATCGAAGATCTGAATTCGCAGGTTCTCGCGATCGGCAACAAAGAGCCGTCCCTGAGAGTCCATGGCCAACGCGTGCGGTAGATTGAACTCCCCCGGCCCCGAGCCGGCGTTGCCCCACTGCATGATGAACTCTCCGTCCGGCGAGTACTTCACTATGCGGTTGTTGACGTGGCCGTCCGCGACAAAGATATTGCGGTTCTCCGCAACCAACACGTCCGCGACACCGTTGAAAGTGTGGGGACCATCGCCGGCGACGCCCGCGGTGCCGATGGTCATCAATACGTCGCCGCTCGGGCTGAGCTTTATGACCTGTTGGCCACGACCGCCATCATTACGCCCATCCGTGAGCCAGATGTTGCCTTCGCTGTCGATATCCAGGCCGTGCGGCCATACCAGCATCCCCGCTGCCAGGCTCATCAGGTGCTTGCCCGAGGAATCGAACTTCAGCAGCGGTGCTTCGGTCCGCCCCACGCAATCGGAGGCGGAACAGCGATGAAGAGCGTACAGGTTGCCGTCGGCATCCGTCTCCAGCGCAATCAACTGTCCCCATTCGAGATCTTGCGGGACCTGTGCCCAATCCGGGTTTTGTCGGTAGGAAGCGCCCTGTGAGTAGGCCTGCAGTCCAAAGAGGATGGTCAGTGTCGCGGCAGTCCAGTGCCGCATCTGGCTTGTCATTGACATTGGAATTCTCTCACCGCAGTCGACCTCGCCGGCCTCATGAGACCGTTAGGCCAAGCAACTCGACCAAGTTGCCGCCCAGGATCGCCTCCTTTTCCGCGTCGCTCAGCGTGGGCGAATCGACAACCAGATCGAGCGTATCGGGCCAGCCATGGGGAATGTCCGTTCCGTACACCACTTGGCTTGCGCCCATCACCGCGACCAGGTGCCGGAGCCCTTCCTGGTCGAATACCATCGTATCGGCGAGGATCTGGGTTCTCATGTACTCGCTCGGGTTCTTCGTGTTGACGCAGTTGGCGTTGTTCCTGGCGCAGGCCACCTCGGAGCGGCCCAGATAGGAGGGCAGATAACCGCCGCCGTGCGAGGCAACCACCTTCAATCCGGGGAAACGGTCCAGGGTCCCGTCGAAAATCATCCGCGAGAGGAAGAGCGTGGTCTCCAGCGGATTGCCGATGATGTTGCCCAGTCCGCCCGTTCCCGAGAGAGCCCCGGGTTGAATGATGTTGTCGGAACCGTCGGGATGCATGAAGACCGGCACTCCAAGTTCCTCCGCCTTCGCCCAGAAGGGATCGTATTTCTCCGTGGAAATCGCTTCGCCCCTGGCGTGGCCCTGGACGGACGCGCCGCGATGCCCCAGTTCATTGACCGCGTAGTCCAGTTGCCCGGCCGCCATTTCGGGAAACTGAAGCGCGGGCGAGCACAGCGCGACAAAACGGTCCGGGTGGGTCGCGCACCATGCGGCGAGTTCCTCGTCGTGGATGCTGACGATCTGGCGAGCGAGATCGGGCTCGGCCGCGTACCACCAGTAACGGTTGACGCTGAGCGCCGCCACATCGATGCCGTGCGCATCCAATGCCGCGAGCCGCTCGGGACCGAGGATCCGGTTGAGGTTGGCATCGGCCATGCTCGTGCCTTCAATCAGCGGCGCCACCTCGAGGAAATCGCAATGGTTGTGAATGTCGACGACCGTCACAGGACGCCCACCAACTCGGACTTCCTTGCGCGTTTGGGTGAACGCTCCAAAGCTTGCGCTCATGAGCATCGATCCAGCCGTCAGCCGTCCAGCCGTTTTCAAAAAATTGCGTCGATTCATTACAGTCTCCCTGGCATCAGGAACGCGGCAGCCCGATATCCTGTTCCTCGGCCTTGCGGATGAGCAGTTCGGCATCCTCGGGCAGCATGAGCCGGGCGTCCATTTGACGTTGCACGGACTGGCGTACCTGTTCTACGTATCCATCGTGCGTGCCGTAGCGCTCCTCCAGTGATGGACGGGGGTCGTCGCCACGCTCTGCCGCGGTCACCGCAAACGGGAAGGATGCGCCGCGAGTGCTGCAGCCCTCGTCCTCCATGATACCTGCCTTGCGGTAGTTCCAGCCGACGTAGGTCGCGATGGGCGCCTCTATATGTGTGGATCGAATGCCGCCGATGTCGTTGCCGTCCCCGTCCGTCTTCGGCACCAGGACCGTGTACTGCGCGGACGTATGCGTCACCGGATGCGCCATGTAGTCGTTCAGGTACGCATCGTTGACCTTGCCTGTGTAAGGCGAGCCCGGGATGTCGGGAAATCCCACGCCTTCCTGCGGGAGCGGCGGAACGAGTGTGCCGTCGTCGATCCGGTTGTACTGGCTTGGTGGCGGCTCGCGACCCGTGGTCAGCCACTCTTGCATGGCAACCACCAGCGCACGGCGATTTTCGCGCACCATCGCGTTGTTGTGGTAGTACTTGCACATGTCGTCCGCCCGCTTGGCCTCGAGTTCTTCTATCGTTTCGTAACCCGTAAAGCCCGCCTGGTTGTGCTGGGTGCTGGCCCACTGGTAGATCCGCACGTTGTCCGGGATTGGCGCGTCGTAACGCCCCAGCGGGTCGGTCGTGACCAGCGATCCGCGTGCGACCCATAGCTCGTTGGAACTGTCGAACTGCATGATTTTCGGACAGGTGTCCGTGAGGCTGCAGCGCGCCAGGATGCCGTCGATGCGCCCGGAGACCGGGTCGAACATCATTGCGTAGGTAAACGGAAACTGATCGCCCATGTAGTAGTGGTCGTTAGCGGCCCGCACGAATCGCCCGGGATTTCCGAACTCGTAATTCGTGAACGTCTTGCGTGCGCCGCCCGTGGTCGCGATCACCCCGTCGAACGTGAGGCGTCCGGCGGGATCCCGGTTGAATCCCTGGTAGACGAAATCACGGAGAAATCGCCCCGGCTGGGACTGTCCCCACGCCAGGACCGTGGTGATGACGTTGCGCGGTTCACCTTCGCCCCCGTACAGCGCTACCAGCGGATTGTCCTCGGTGTTGTCGTAGCGAAGGTACGAAACGGCATCCCGCACCGCGGCAAAGCCGATCCCCATGACGACCGGATCCTGCACTTCGTGCACGAGATAGTAGGTCGCGTCTTGCGTAAAGCCGCCCTCCAGGCACAAGTCAACGGCGCTGGGGACCGGTTCGGCGCCTTCCTCGTTGCACGTTGCAAACGACCAGGTTTCCCGAGGGATAAGGTCGGGCTCCGAGTGAGGCAGGTCGCGACGGTACAGCTTCGCGTCGGGCATGCTTTCAGCCACGGTGGGATAAAGCCGGCCTTCGATGTCGGTCGAGGCGGAGTTGCCCCTGATTTCCGTTGTCCTCCACGCCGTGACGGGGGACCCGTCGGCATGCCTGGCGATGGGCAATTCAGCGCCGATGCGCTCGCCGGTGGCGCTGACCTGCCACCCGCTCCACACCATGGTGTAGCCCAGGTTCAGGTGGAATCCGTCGCCGATGTCTTCGGGCGTGCGGGGAAATATGCCGTAGTCGGGAAGAAATCCCTGGACCAGGTTGAAGGCGCGTTGCGCGCCGCGGTTCATCACATCGTAGAAGATCGCGCTGTTGCCGCGCGTCATGTCCACGGGCTTGAGAATGCGAAACTCTGCAGAGTATTCAACCCGGCCCTCGGCGTTGCGAGGCGCCTTGTCGAGATTGACGATCACCGCGTTGTGAGGGTCGGCAGGGTCGAGTTCCGCGGTGAGCCGGCCAGCCACCCATTCGTACCGACCCGCGTCACCAAACTCCCGGCCGCCGAAGGCGAGTTCCACGCTGTCGACGACCATGCTGGTGACCCCTGAAGTGGGCGCGGCCGCCGCGGGAGCCATCGCCGCTTCCGCCGACACAAGCGGTGTCATTGAAGACTCCGCTTCAGGCGCCTCCCCCTGCTGGCAGCCTGCAATCAGGACACCAGCGGCAAGCAAGCCAACCATCCGTGGCCATGCCGCAGCCGTGTGCCGTGTCAATTGCCAGGGATTGATTTGCTCGGTCATGTCCTTTTCTCCCTTTCTCAAGTCACCCGGCTAGCGGTAGGCTAGAGTCTCTGCCTAGCTGTGGTGCAATTCGTGCCGGTAGATGCGGCGATGCGCCTGCGGCGTGCCACCGACAATCGTGTTGTATTCGGCCGTCGCTTCGCGGAGTCGCGGCAGATCGATATGGTGCTCCATCTCCCCGCCAAACTCTTCGTACCAGCGGAGCAGATTGAGAATGATCCGCTCCGCGCCCATCCAGTTGTCGAACTTGCCCATCCGGATCTCGGCCGCTGCTCTCCCAGCGCTCATACCGGCGTCGAACCGCAGCCTGGCTTCGTCGCGCAACAGCGCCATGTAATCCAGCATCTCCTGAACTTCTGCCTTGCCGGCGGCCGGGCCATGACCCGGCACAATGATCTCGAGATCCATATCGAGGATGGACTCCAGAAGCATCATCCACCCGGTTGGATAGCCGTTGTGAAGAAAGGGCGCCATGTGGAAAAACCCGTTATCCCCCATCCACAGCGTCTTGTGCTCCGGCAGGTGAACGAGTATGTCTCCCCAGGTATGTGCCGGCTCGATCGGCAGGAGTTCGACCACGGTACCGCCGTAGTGGTAGGTCGTTTTCCCCGAAATGACCGTCGTCGCGGGAACCAGTCTTCGCGGCGTGCCGTCGTCGAACGTCGGGCTGATATCGCCATAGGCCGGATCTGCCGGGCCGCCTGCTGCGCTGGCCGCCATCTGCAGGTTCCGGTTGCGACAGTAATCGGTCGAGACCACCTCGACTCCCGGCCCCATGAACGCCTGGGCGCCGTTTGTGTGGTCGCCGTGATGGTGGGTGTAGGCGATCCTTTCGAACGGTTTTTCGGAGACCTCTCGAATCCTCTCGATATAGGGCTGGGCCGCAGCCGGCCCGTTCAGCGTATCGAACACAAAAATGCCATCGTCACCGACGACGAAACCGGCGTTGCTGAGGCCGCCGCCGTTGTGCGGCGGCCCATTGCCCTGGACGTAGGTAAAGCAGTTGGGGCCGATCTCCCTGAGTTCGGTAGTCCAACTCGGCGACTCGCCGAAGTTCGGGTCCCTGGGGGGCGGGAACGCCGGGGGCCTCTGACCCCTTGCCACGCCCCATCCCGCTACGGATGCGACTCCCACCCCTGCGCCTGCCAACCCCATCGTGAGCGCTTCGCGACGGCTGATGCTGCCTGCGCCAGTATTCTCCGGCTTGGTCATTGGTTTCTCCCTGCCTGTTCTTGTTTGTGCTCAGTATTTGTTCCGCCTACTCCGGCAGGAATCGGCTCGTAACGTCCGGATCGCAGTCGAACGTGGACAACTCGAGATGCGGCGAATAGGCCAACTCCCAGGAATAGGTCATGGGCTGGGCCAGGAATTCCGGGTCTTCCACCGTGAACTCCACCGAATTCCGGGTCCCGCCCTCAATCAGGCGGAACCTCTCCACGACGCGCTTTTGCCCCCCGGAAGGAACCCCGATCTGGTACGGAGAGCGATGGTCCGCAAAATTCGTGGTATCCACCACCAGCGTATCCCCGTCCCACCGGCCGGTCGAGTGGCCCGAATCATAACGCTCGTCGCTGGGCGGATGCGGTTGGCCGTCCATGTACACGGTGCGCCGCTCGTCCCAGTACTCGGTGCGGATCCCGACGGTACCTTCCTGTTCGTTGATTTGAATCTCGATCGGGTAGAGGCTGGACGAGACGATCATGCCGGGCGTCGGTCGCCCGACGCAGGTTGCTTCCGGGTTATCGGCAGAAAGCGGATCGTACGCCGCCGCAGCGGCCTCGCCCTCTTCGGTCAATACCAGGTGAGTCCGGAAAAAACCGTCAAAACCACCCGGATAACTTGCCAGTTCCGAACCGTCCGCCAACCAGATGCCTGCCAGGGTTGACGCGCCGGCAGCAACTTCAGGCGCATCTGCGGTCATTGACAAGCCGATTCCACCCTCCTTCTCGATCGACTCCGGAATGCCATACGGTCTCCCGTCCACTGCCGCGTGGACGCCGACAGTGATCCGGTCGCCGGCCGACAGGGTCTCCCGCGTCCATCCCCTGCGTGACAGGACGAGCGCCGAACCCATTTGAAGCGTCCACTCAACCGCCTCGCCGGTCTCGCCCGGCGTTTCGACGGTGAAGTAGACATGCGGATTCCGCCAGTTGAACTCCGTGACCGTGCCCTCGATTTCCACCGTCGACTCCATGTCGAGACCGGCGTCGCTGTGATGGCCGACAACGGGCAAGGCGAGCAGGAGGCCCGCGGCGTAGGTGATCGTTTTTTTCATGAAGCCTCCCCCGGAGTGGCTCCTGGTATCAATTTCGGTTTTCCGAGTTTGCGCCCCGAGACAATACAGCGGCCGCGCCGATAGTGAAGACGATCCAACCGGAAACGATTCCCACCAGCAATTTTTCTGTTCCAGCGCTCATTCTCTTGTCCATCTTCTTGTTGCTCTCTGTTATCGCCAGACATTCCAAGACTACTCTTGCAGGCTACCAGACAACAAGCTATGCGGTCGCGCCGCGATCGGGGGACGGGGGTGCGCCGAGGCAAGCAACAAAGGGACGTTCACCAGTATCAGAATGGCCGTGAACGCGCTGATGAGCGTAGAATCGCCCGCAGCAAAACACGATTGGAGGACGCGCCATGACAAAGGCTTTCCGAATGACCGTCTCGTTTGTCGGCGCCCCTGCGAATTCACCTCCGATTTTTTCGTTTTCTGCGGAATGCCAGCCGTGCCTGATTTTCACCGGGAGTAGTTGATGACAGCCTGGATAAGAATGATTCCGGAGAACGAGGCTACCGGCGTTCTGCAGGAGCTTTATGAGGAGGCAAAAACTCCGCATGGCACGGTCGACAATGTCATGAAGGTGCATTCCCTGCGGCCGCAGACGATGCATGGGCACGTGACACTCTACCGGAGTGTCTTGCATCACCCGGATATTCGATTGCCACTGTGGTTTCTGGAAGTTGTTGCGTCCTATGTCAGCATCAAGAATGATTGCGCATACAGCCTGACCCACCATTTCATGAACGTCAGGCGATTGCTCGACGACGACGAGAAGTGTGATGCCATCCTGAAATGCCTGAATGCCGGAGCGCCGCAGCTGCAATTCCAGGGTAAACAGCTCGCCCTGCTGCGTTACGCGGCGAAATTGACTACGGATGTGGCTGCGATGGAAGTCTCGGATATCGAGACGCTTCGTGAGCACAGTTGTACGGATGGCGAGATTCTCGAGGTCAACCAGGTAGCCGCCTATTTCAACTATTCAAATCGGCTGCTGAATGGACTGGGCGTCACCACAGAGGGTGATTCGATCGGATTCTATGACTAGCGCTCTTTCCAACTGATACGCAAGTATCAGGTTGATGGAGCACCAGCGCCTGTAAACAGGCACTGGTTCATCCACGAACGAGCTCCACCGCTGTCAAGGATCACCCTTCCTCAAGATCCGGATGGTCCGGTATGCAGCCGTACACGGTGAATGGAAAATCGGAGCGCAGATAGCGATTCGTCGATGTGAGCGGGGCGGCCAGGGCAACGACATCCTCATAGGTGGTGTCCACGACCAGTCGGTCCTCCTCGTCCCGCCGGATTCGTTCGACGCTGCGCAATGCCTCGGATTGAGGGATGTAGCGATTCAGCGTCGTTACGTATCCCGGGGCGTAGGCCACGGTCTCGATCACCAGGACATCGTCCTCGTACCAGCCGATGGAATGCCCCATAGTGGGCATCGGAACGCCCTCGAGATTGACCGTGCTGGGCTCAGGCTGCGGTGGATGTCCGTCCTGGTTCAACCCGACGGTTCGCACCAGGTCGAACATCTCGTAGTGGATCACCACCCGGTCCTCGAACTGCTCGATCTTCACCGTGGTGTCGGGCTCGTCCCAGGCCCGGCCCAGGCCCGACGGTATGCACCAGTAGCCCGGGTCATCCGAGGTCACGTCGTAGGCATCGAACCGGCGCTGCCCTTCCGGCGTGTACTCCGCCTCCGAATACTGCCGGTTCAGCTCCGGATCAGGTCCCCAGATGCCCTCGAGATCGGGCTGCTGCGCGACGGCGGCAAGAGTCCAGAGGTGCAGGAGTGCGATGCCCGGAAAATGAGTGCCGAGGCGCCGTGTCGTTGTCCTGGATCGCGATCTGCGCATGAAACTGGTCGCTTGTGCGGAACTCAAATTAACTGTACTCGCATGACGGGTCCAGTCAAACCGCGTTAAGGTAATATCCGGGAACAGGCCTTGGCATCAAGGGGGATACGATGTTCAGACACCTCGCTTTTCTTGGCGCGACTTGCCTGGCGGTGTCTCCCGCCATCAGTCATCACAGCGACGCCGGCATGGACATGGACTCGACCGTGGCATTGGAAGGGACCATCACCGAATTCAGGTTCCGCAATCCGCACGTCTACGTTCTGGTGGAGACGACCGATACGGGCGGCGAACCGGTGGAATGGTCGCTTGAGACGTCCGGAGCCAACAACCTGGCGCGTCGGGGCTGGACGCGGGATACGCTCAGGCCCGGTGATCGGGTTGCGTTCCGGGCCCACCCGGCCGTGGATGGGCGGCCGTACGGCAAGCTGAATTCCATCGAAATGGAGGGAGGCTTGCGGCTGGCGGCGGTGGCCAGTGCGCCGGATGCGCCGGCTACGGCCGGCACCACGACGCTGGACGGGAGATGGCGGGCGGACCGCGCAAGCCTCAGTGCCTATCCGGGCGGTTTCGACGGGTTTTTTCACGCTCACCTCAAGTTGACTCCGCAGGGCGCGGCGGCTCAGGCCCGGTTCGATCCACTGTCTGCCGAGAATCCCGAGTCGACCTGCATCGGGCGCCCCACACCGGCGGCGCTGGTCTCAACCGGCCTGTTCAAGCTCGAATTCCAAATCAACGAATACGAGGACAACATCGTGATTCGCTCGGAGTTCTTCGACGAAGAGCGAACGATCCATATGGACGGCCGGGCGCATCCCGACGCGGATCAACGGTTCGCCACGGGGCATTCGGTCGGCCGGTGGGAGGACGATACGCTCGTGATCGACACCACGAACTTCACCGATCATCGCTCCCCGTACCAGGTCGGCGTGCCCTCGGGGGCGCAGAAACATGTCGTCGAGCGATACCGGCTGATCGGGAACGGTACGCGAATGCTGGCCGAGTTCATGCTTGAAGACCCGGAGTACATCGCCGAACCCATGACTCATCAAAGGGAATTGATCTACTCGCCCCACGAGGAGATGGTTCGCCACAATTGCGACCCGGAAGCCGCGGCAGGATTCCTGCGTCGGTAACGGCCTGCAATCAGTCGTCCAACGTACACCCGTAGCGCTCTACGACCATATCGGGTCGCCAGTTGAACTCCCAGCGCGCCGAAACCGGTTCAGTGAACGTTTCCGGATCCGAAACCTCAAGGTCGTAGGTAAGCCCGGTCTCGTCGTCGCTGAGCGTGAATCGCTCCGTGATCTCGACGGCTTCGCTTTGGGGGATGATGCCGATGCTGTCGAAGTACGGCCAATTCACCCGTGTTGTACGAACGATCAGCGTATTTTCTTCCCAACGTCCCACCGAATACCCCAGGGGGGAGGGCGGCTGCGCCGAGGCGTCCACATCCGGGTCCATGTGCACCGTTCGCACGACATCGAACACTTCGACGCGGATGACGATGTCGCCATCACGCTGGACAAAGTCGATCGGATGAGGGGCCGAGACACGGGTCATCGCCCCCGGCATACCACCGGCGATGCACTGCATGGTCAGATCATCCGCTGAATCCCAGGCTGCCCGGACTGCCTGCGCTTGGGGCGTGAGAGGAAGATCCGAAGGGAACGCGCTGCCCTGACGTCGCAGCCAGACGCGGAAAATGCCCTGGGAGCCGTCGGCAACGTCCAGCGAAGGTTCCGTGTAGAGCGGGTCATTATCGAAACCGATATGTTGGGTGGACCAACGGGGATCCGTGTTGCCGCGGGTCCTGATCTCGGTACCGCCCGGCAGGAGCACGTTCGTGACGTACAGGCCGTATCCGGATCGCGACGGGTGCCCGGCAACCCGGATCGTGCCGCCCTGCGGGATCATCTCCGGGCCAAGCCCGCGCCGGCCCAGTGAATTGACGTCCTGCGCTTCAAGATCCCAGATTTGTTCGGAGCCGTCCCCGGCCGGAACACTGAGCGTCATGCGCACGTGAGGGTTCCTCCAGACGACGTTCGTGACCTGTCCTTCGAGTTCCAGGACGACGCTGGTATCGTGCTCGACGTTGGCGTGATGCCCGGATGCGGCAGTCGCCACCAGTCCGAGCGCCAGGAATTCGGCCAGATTTCGCATACGTGGATGTGTCCTTCTGTTCCTCAAGAGTGATTCGATCAGAGTAAGATAGCCGAGTTGGTATCGGCAAGCGACGTTGGCGGATTTTCCACCGTCGCTTGACTACATATTGGAGAGGTCACGCCCCTCCGGTCCAGTCGAGCACCGCGCGCTCAAAGCTGGGGCGGGCGCGCACGGCGTCCTTCCAGCGCGCTACGTTTTCGTAGCGATGGAACGGGAATCCGGCCTTGTCGAGCGTGACCTGCAACGGGATCCAGGTGATGTCGGCGAGTGTGAATGCGTCGCCGACGATCCACGGTTGTTCGTCCAGCGCTCGATCGATATCGGCGAAACAGTCCAGCAAGACCTGTGTGGAATGCGATATCCGTTCGCTGGAAAGCCCTTCCGGCGAAGAGTTTTCCTCATGAAATTGCAGCAGTTCCTCGTTGTCCTGCAGTTCGCGGTAGACGGAGAGTTCGGCGTCGCTCTTGACCATGAGATCGCGGAGACGGTGCGCGAACATGTAGGTCTTGACGTGAATGTGGTTTTCGGCCGCCGTGCGCAACCAGTGTGCCACGGTGTCGGCCTGCTCCGTGTCGCTCGACGGTCTTAACGGCGGGTCGGGAAAGTTGCTGTCCAGGTAGTCGATGATGTCGGTGGACTCGATCATCACCACGCCGTCGTGAACCAGGGTCGGCACCAGGCCCTTGGGGTGAATGCCGAAATACTCCGGTGTGACGTTTTCGCCCTTGTGGAGGTTCAGGTGGTGGCTGGTCCACTCCAGGCCCTTTTCCTCCAGGGTCATGCGCACCCGCATCGAGCAGTTCGACTGCGCAAAGTGGTAGAGGTGCAGACCCCGGTGCTCGGTGACGGCCTTGTTGTTCGGTGTGATCATTCCCATGTGCGCAAACGTTCGAAGTGGTGACGGCGCGGGGATTATAGGCGATTGCCGGCGAGGGCGGCTTCGTAGGCGGGCGTGCGCAGTATCGTCACGCCGTCCGCCGATCGCACGACCAGGCGTGCGGCGATGTGCTCGCGCTCGGCCAGTTCGAGACCGTCCGTCGGCCCCAGTACCAGCAGCGCCGTGGCGAGGGCATCGGCCACGGCCGCGGTGTCGCTGACGACGCTGACCGCCGTGAGGTCGTGGGCGACGGGCCAGCCGGTGCGCGGGTCGAGGAGATGGGAGTAGCGCCGACCCTGGTATTGGAAGTAATTGCGGTAGTCGCCGGATGTGGCGATGGCGGCGTCCCGTAGCCGCACGGCTTCAGTGACGCCGCTTCCGTCCGGGCTATCGATGCCGATGGACCAGTCCCCGCCGTCGGCCCGTATGCCCCGGGTGCGAACTTCGCCGCCGATTTCGACCAGGTAGTCGGACAGGCCTGCTTCGGACAACAGGCGCCAGACCTCGTCGACGGCATACCCCTTGGCGATGGCGGAGAAGTCCAGTTGCACGCCGGGCAGCATGCGCCGCACCGCCGCGGGCATTTCGCGAAGCTGCAAGTGCGTGAACCCTGTCGACGGCAGCAGTTGTTGCACTTCCTCCTGCTGCGGGATTCGGCCTGTATCGCCGTCTGCCCCGAATCCCCACAGGTCCACCAGCGGGCCGACGGTTGGGTCAAACGCGCCTCCCGAAAGCTCGTTTACGGACATGGCTTGCCTGAAGACGTCCATGAAAACCGGCGAAGCAGGGAACCACTCCTGTCCCGGAAACGCATTGAATCGATTGATCTCCGAGTCTGGCCGATACGTTGAAAAATGGTCTTCGAGTTCGTCCAGGCGGGCCGCGATTTGTTTGCTCAGTCCTTCCAGGTTGAGGTCGGGCTCACCGGGCGGGACCACGATCCTGACCGAATACGCAGTTCCCATGGTCTGACCGCGCAATTCAAGCGGGCCGGGTGGGCCGCTGCAGGCAGCCAGTGTCAGGGCGGCGGCCGCAGCGAGCGCAGCAGCGCAGTGGTGTGATATGCGGAGGGCGGGCTGTTGATACACAACGCCATGGTACCAACGCCCACTGGGCCATCACCAACGTCTGCGAAACCGTCACCGATACCGGCGGGTCTGCCACCAACGCGTACCGGCACCACCCCGAACGCCGCCTGAGCGGCCGCGCTTCAAGGACGATTCGGGTTAAGCTGTACAGCCCCGCAGAACCCGTAGCAGGAGGCAACTCGCATGAAACCATCGCGACGCTATCCCGGTTTCGCTCTCATCGCATTGACTGGCGCAGTTTGCGCATCGCCGGCCATCAGTCAGGAGAGCCCGGACACGATTTTCCTGAACGGCAAGATCCTGACCGTCGACGAGGATTTCTCCGTCGTGGAGGCGTTGGCGGTCACCGGTAACCGCATCACGGCCGTGGGAGGCAACGACGAGATCGATGCACTCGCCGGCGACAGTACGCGGGTCATCGACCTGGAAGGCCGCACGGCCATACCGGGGCTGATCGACAACCACAACCATCTCATCTTCAACGCCCCGACGTGGCCCAATGGCGTGCGCCTGGGACGGGTGCGGACCCGGGCCGAGGCGCTGGAACGCATCGCCGCAAAGGCTGTGGAACTCGGTCCCGGAGACGGCCCCGAACACATCGTCTTTGCCATCGGCGGCTGGAACCCAGTGCAGTTCACGGACGATCAGCGCGAATTCACGCGCGAGGAACTGGACGCCGTGGCGCCCGACAATCCGGTCTACACCCAGATTAGCTGGGGCACGGCGGTGCTGAACACGAAGGCCATGGAACTGGGCGGCATCACCAACGACATGCCGGACCCGGGGTCGGAAACGGGAGGACGAATCTGGCGTGACGACGACGGCAATGTCACCGGCAAGTTCACCGGCAGCATCTTTCTCAAGTGGCAGTTGCGGCCGCTGTTTCCCGAGGTCACCGGCGAAACGGCGGTGGCCGGGCTCAAGGCCGAGATCGCCGACTACCTGAAGCTGGGCGTCACCACCTCAATGACCTACAACGGGCCGGAGTTTCCGGAAGAGGGCCTTCAGTACATCCGCGAGCACCTGGTGGATACCGGCGAACTGGACATGCGCATCTACTACCCGCCGCACTTCGGCAGGAACGTGAGCGCGTGGACGCCGGAGGAGGTCCCGGGAATCGTCGAAGGCCTGGGAATCCACAAGCCGTTTTCCGGCCCGGAAATGTACCAGATGCTGCACTTCGGCGAACATGTGTATCTGCCTGTGTCCGACACCTACGGAATGGGTGACAGGCCCTATCCCGACGACATGATGGAACAGTTTCGGGTGATCGCGACCGCCGCGGCGAGGCACGGCTGGCAGGTGAACGAGCATGTGAATCGGGACATCACCGTCAACCAGATGCTGGACATTTACGAGGAGATCAACCGGACCTGGCCCATCACCCATCTCAGGTGGCGCTTCGAGCACGGCCAGGGGCTCTCGCAAGAGACCATCGAGCGGGCCAAGGCGCTTGGCATGGCTATCGGGGTGCACAGTTCGGCCGCGATGAGTTCACCGGAGACGCGCAATGGCAATCCAACCCGTGCGGCGTTGCTTGCGAAGCAGGACGCGCCGCCGATCCGCTGGTACCAGGACAGCGGAATTCCCTTCGGGCTCGGCTCCGACGCCCAGGTCGTGGCCCACGACTCGCCGTTCTTCACGCTCTACTGGGTCGTCTCGGGCAAGGACACCGCAGGCCAGCCTTTCTTCAGGCACGGCACGCTCACCCGCGAGGAAGCCTTGATCGCCCACACACGCTCCAACGCGTGGCTCATGCACAAGGAAGATCTGCTCGGGACGCTGGAGGTCGGCAAGCTGGCCGACGTGGTGGTCCTGGATCGAGACTACATGACTATTCCGGCAGACGAGATCCGAGATCTGAACTCCGTGCTGACCATGGTGGACGGGCGCATCGTCTACGAAGCGCTGTAGCAGGGTCGCAATGAAACAGGATTTCACTCTGGCAATTTGTTGCTTTGTCGAGACAATCAGGCAGGGGGCTGAAATTGGTCGCAGGTCCGGTTTGTTCGACAAGTCGCCGGGTTTGTGCCTCGTAGACTCAAAATTAAACAACTTATCAATGGGTTAGGGTTTCTTCGGGCATTCTGAATCACGGGTCCTGGATGTCCATTTGTTTTCGGAATTATTTGATTTGCTATAAGAATATCGATAGTTGTGGGAACTTCCAAACAATACGAATGGAGCATTTCCGGGATTTAGTCCGTGAGCGTTGACTAACCTGATTCCTCATCTATAATTCCACACGTTGCATATCTCCAACATGGTTTAAACGGAGGCGATTATGAGAGTGACCAGGGGTATTTGGGGCGTGATCGGAATTGCGGGGAGTGCTCTGCTCTTTTCGCAAGGTGAGGAGGCCTCGGCGCAAAGCGCGTCTGCTCAGGCCATGCTGGAAGAAGTCGTCGTCACGGCAAGACGGCGCGAAGAGAATTTGCAGGACCTGCCACTATCCATCGCGGCGATCAATGCCGATGCGATGGAAGCGGCGGGCATCTATTCCGTCGAGGATGTCGGTGATTTCATTCCCAACGTCACGCTGACGCAATCCGACCGCGCCAATAACACGCGTATCGTGATTCGAGGCATCGGTGGCGGGCATCCGGATCCGGTATTTCCGTTCGGCAGCGGCATGTATATCGACGGGCACTACATCCCGAACTCCCTTGGCGGTTACATGACCACCATGGATATCGAGCGGGTCGAAGTGCTGCGCGGTCCCCAGGGCACGCTGTTCGGAAAGAACGTTACGGGCGGCCTGGTCAACATCGTCACTGCCAAGCCGGGGCCGGAATTTGCCTCCAGCCTCACGCTGCGGGCGGCGGACCACGGTCAGCAGGATATTCGCGGCATGGTCAATGTGCCGCTGAGCGACACCGTGTACGCCAGGCTCGGCGTCGCCAAGGAGACCATGGACGGTTACTACTACAACCACAACCTGGGGATCGACCAGGGCGGCACGGATCTCACGGCCTTCAACGCCTCGCTCCGCTTTGCGCCCACCGATAATCTGACCATCGATTTTTCGTACAACAAGCAGGATCGCAACGACGACAACAAGCCGATTCAGTGCAATCCGTTCGACGGCAGCGCAGGTGCCTGGGGCTCTCGCGGGGCTCCGGGGCAAGGCGTTGACGGCAATGCGCGGCCATCGCACCTGGACCGCACATACAGTCCGTTGTGGGGCGCCGTGCAGGATGACTGGCGCGATCCGAACACGCCTACCCCCGACCTGTGGCCAGGCGGCTGGTTGTATACCCAGGGGCACCGGGATGCCTGCGCAGCGGATGCCGCTGCAGGCACGTTCGTTACCTCGTCCGACAAGTACCATTTCGCGGACCTGGGTGTGGATTCTGGATTCTTCACGGCCCAGTGGGCATCTGGCGGCGAGACGGGCATCGTGGATGACCTGAACATCACGTTCAACGCGTCGTTCCGAAACACCGACTACGACTACCAGCAGGACCGCGACGGCTCCTTCTATGACATCGACAATATCGGGATGCCGGTGTGGGCCAACAGCGCCGGCGGTGACGTCGGTCAGGACAACGATACGAGGGGTTGGGAGTTTCTGGTGGAAGGCGCCGCCAATGACCGCCTCGATTTCACGTTCGGCGTGAACTACTTCCACGAACTGGCACGCAATGGCGACGGCGCCTGCCGGAATCGGTTGGAGAACAGCGGTTACGCGGACCTTCATTCCGTGACGCCTGTCGATGCGGACGGCAACCTCGTTCCGGCTCTGGGGGACGGTAGCGATGTCATTGACTGTTCGGATGTCATCTCCGGTTTGTATTTCGATCTACTGCCCGGCCAATTCCTGCCGTTCATCAACACTTCCCGGATCGAGAACGAGTCCATCGGAATATTCGGGCATGTTTCCTGGGCATTGAACGACAACTGGACACTGGATGCCGGCGCCCGGTCGACCACCGATGATCGCCAGTTCTGGAACATGGAAGCCGGAATTCAGGGCTGCGGCATCGAGGAAGCCAATGACGCCGACGTGATGAATCGAAGGCTGGGCGGGCCCATCGCCGCCAACGGCTCGATGATGTGCCAGTTCGACTGGGGCGTGTCCTTCGACTCCACCGTCCGTGAAGGGTTCTACAACTCTGCCGTTGATTCCTTCAGTGCAGTCACGCCGATGCTCAGCATCACCCGTCATCTTGAGCCGGCCGGCGCGCTGGACAGCGGCATGATCTATGCCCTCTATTCGGAAGGGTTCCTGACCGGCGGTTTCAACACGGAGATCAACTCCAATCTGCCGGGAATCGAAAAGTTCCTTTCCTACGGGCCAGAGAGCGTGGCCAACTTCGAAATCGGGTTCAAGGGCACGCTGGCCGACGGTCGCGTGCAGATCATGGCCGATGTGTTCATGATGGATTATCGCGACAAGCAGGAAAACATCACGGTCCCCAATGACGACGCGATCCTCGGCATTGACGAGTCTTTGGGCATCCTTACCAATGTATCCTCGGTGGACATCAGCGGTATCGAATTGGAGCTTCGCGCCTCGCCCTGGGACAACGGCTTCGTCTCGCTGGACCTGGGGACGCTGAGCAACTCGTATGCCAGCTTCGAGTATCCCGATCCTTCGGATCCGTCCCAGACCATTGACCAGTCGGGCTCCGTGATTTCCGACCTGACGCCGGATTGGACCATGAACGTCAGCATCGAGCATGCTTTCAATCTGGCCAACGGTGCGTCGATCACCCCACGAGTCAACGTCTACTCCTCGGGTGAGTATGACTGGGGCGCGGATGTCGACGGTGCGCCGGCGACGGTGTGCAACCAGTCGTCCTACTCGAAGGTCAGCGCCCGCGTGACGTATCTGCCGGCAGCCGGCAACTGGCGTGCGTCGCTCATCGGCAACAACATCACCGACGAGCGGATCTACGAGTTCTGCGGCGACAGCCGCGGCGTGTACCGTTATCGGCATGAGCGTCCGGCCTATTGGGGCGTGGAGTTCACCGCGGATTGGGGTGGATAAGCGCTCGATCAACGTAACCGACCGTACCGTATTCCACGGTGGCGAGTGTCGGAGTTGAGTTAGACAGCACGGCGCCTCCTCGGGGCGCCGTGCGCATTTGGTGATCCATGAATGGAAACACGAGCAACGCCTTGATTCTCGCTGCGTCGAGTTTCCTGACCACCTGCTTTGCGGCCGAACCGGCTGGCGCGCAGACGGCGGCAGAGTACCAGCAGGCCATGGAGCAGTGGCACAGCGAGCGGGAAGCGCGACTGAAGGGCCCCGACGGCTGGCTCAATCTCGCCGGCCTGTATTGGCTTGAACCAGGGGTAAACACGATTGGATCTGCGGCCAACAATGATATCGTGCTGAATGAGGAACTCGCCGCCGCACGGCTGGGTGCGTTCATGCTCGAGGACGGAGATGTCACGTTTCGGGCCGAGCCGGATACAGAGATCTTGAGCGGGGGAGAGCCGGTAACGGAACTGCAACTGGTCCACGACGAAGCCGGCGAGCCGACCCTGCTCACGCACCGGTCGCTCGGCTTTTACGCAATTGGCCGCATGGAGCGCATGGGCGTTCGCCTGCGCGACTACGATCATCCCTTCCTGGAGCAGTTTCCCGGAATCGAGTCCTATCCCGCGGACCTTCAGTGGCGAGTGGAGGCAACGTTTGTTCCGTACGACGAACCCCGGCAGCTTCAAGTGATGACGGTGGTGGAAGGTCTCGGCTGGGACCCGATCGCTCCCGGTATTCTGGAATTTGAAATCGGTGGTGAACCGATGTCGCTCGAAGCCTACGGCGCAGACGACGGCTTCTTCATAATTTTCGCGGACCTCACTACCGGCGAGGCTACCTATCCGGCTGGCCGGTACCTGAGTGCGGAGTTGCCGGGTCCGGACGGGACCACGATTCTGGATTTCAACAAGGCCTACAATCCACCCTGCGTTTTCAACGAATTTGCGACCTGTCCGTTGCCGACTCGCCGCAATTACCTGCAGGTGCCGGTCGAAGCGGGAGAAAAGTACAGGAAGGGTCTCCACGCTCTGGGTATCTAGCAGCGCTTGCTCCGGTTGCCGACGCACTAGTGCTCCATCGGGCGTAGTATGGTTGTCGGCCGATGCCGAAGAAATCCGTACTTCTCGCCCTTGGACTGATCGCAGCCATTTCACTTCTCGTATGGCAAGTCCAGGACCGTCGCGGCGTCCAACGTGGTGCAGAATTATCGGAGTTGTACTGCTCAAGCTGCCATCTGGAAACGTCACCTGACATCCTGCCGAAACGGAGCTGGGCCGCGGCCCTCGGCTACATGGGTTACTGGCTCGGTATCGAGGACATCAGCTACCTGGACGATGAACCGGAGTTCGTCCGCAGCAACGTCAGCGGTCGGCTCGAAGTCCTGGAACGCGACGGCGTATTTCCCGCCGCGCCCGTGCTGGGCGACGAGGATTGGGCGCTGCTGCGGCGCTTCTACCAGCGCACCGCGCCTGCCGATCCGCTGCCGCAGTTCGGCAAGCCGCCCCTCGACAGGGATCTGCCGCGATTCGACATCTTCCGTACCAGCTACCGGCAACCGCTCGCGATCACTACCCTGGTGCATGTCAGGGAGGCAGCCGGAGAAATATACATAGGTGACAGTCTTGCCCAGTCGCTGACAGTACTCGATCACAACGGGCAACTGCGCACATCCCGGCAGTTCCGCCCGGCGATTACGCCGGTGGATATTCAGTTCCTGGGCGATACGGCCTACCTGGGTTCAATCGGCGATCTGCTAGCCCAGCGGGAAGCCAACTCCGGCCCGGCTCATCTCAGTGCCCTGAGGCTTGTCGAGGACAGCATCGCCGACGCCACATCCGAGGTACTCCTCGACGGGCTTTTCCGCATGGCGGACCTGGAAGTCGCGGACCTCAATGGCGACGGGCGCCCGGACTTCATTGTCTGCGGCTTCGGATCCATTTTCGGCAGCGTCTCCTGGTTTGAATCCCTGGAAGAAGGGGGATACGAGGAGCATGTGCTGCTGCCTCTGCCAGGGGCCGTGAAGGCGCGGACCCACGACTTCGACGGCGATGGACTGCTGGACATCATGGTGCTGGTATCCGATGCCAGGGAGGGCCTGCACCTGCTGATGAACGAGGGCGACGGCGAGTTTGAGTTGCAGACGGTCTTCGAAACCCACTCCGCCTACGGTCATACTTTCCTGGAACTGCACGACTTCAACGGCGACGGCCTGATGGATGCGCTGGTGGTCAACGGCGACAACGTGGACTCGGATCCCTACAACACGCTGAAGAACTACCACGGCGTGCGCATCTACCTCAATCTGGGCAACCTGCGGTTTGAGGAAGCCTGGTTTTACCCCATGTACGGCGCATTTGTCGCCAGGGCCGCTGATTTTGATGCCGACGGCGATCTGGATATTGCCGCGGTCTCTTTCTATCCCGACTTCACGGACCCACGCCGCGAGTCCTTCGCCTATCTCGAAAATCAGGGAGAGCTGGAATTCCTGCCCTCCACCAGTGACGAACTGAACAACGGACGGTGGATGACCATGGATATCGGCGACGTCGACGGCGACGCCGACGTGGACGTGGTCTTGGGCGGCAGTTACCTGGAGATCGGCTTGTTCGGTGACCCGGAGTTCTACGACGAACTGGTCGAGTCGGGGGAGTCCGTGCTGATCCTGAAGAACACCTTGAACTGACCTCTCGCGGGCTCATGTCCCAGGCAGTCGATGGATGCCGGGTGACAGGGAATTGGCCGGGTCGCGCCAATGGGCGGCAGCGCGACGAAGGCATCAGGGCAGTGAAAAAACTACCAGTTTTTGGGCCTCATCCGGGCTGGGATCGTCCAGTGCGGATGCGGCCGCTGCAACGATCGCAACGTACTGCGTGCCGTCGCGGCCCAGGTACGTGATCGGATTGGCGAAGGCGCTCATTTCCAGCCGGGTGACCCACAGTTCCTCCCCGGTCCGCGAGTCGAAGGCGCGGAACCGCCGGTCGTTGGTGGCGCCGATGAAAACGAGCCCGCCGGCCGTCACCATGGGCCCACCCATGCCCAGGCGCCCGGTTCGTTGCCTGCCTTCCGGCAGTTCTTCGGTTATTCCCAGCGGGACATTCCAGGCGATGTCGCCCGTGGCGGCGTTCACGGCGACCAGGTTGCCCCAGGGGGGCTTGTTGCACGGCCAGGCGGATTCGCCGCCGCTCAGCGCGCTGCCGCGGGATTCCGGCGGTGTCTCGTTCCACCAGAAGCGCGACAGCGGGCCGTGGATGCTGTTGCGCCAGTAGTTGCCGGGATAGACGGGATCTTCTTCGATCCAGCCGAAGCTGCCTTCGTTCATCGTGTTCACGAAGACGTAGCCCAGATTGGGGTCGGCCGCCGTGCCGCCCCAGTTGGCGCCGCCGATGGAGCCCGGAAAGACGATGGTCGAAGGTGCATCGCTTCCGGGTTCGCGAAATCCATAGGGGGTATAGGGCCCGTCATTCCGGAAACCGCTGCTTTCCTCGTATATCCGCCGACAGAACTGCGCGTGCTCTTCGTTGGTGTCCTCCGGGCCGACGATGTCGTCCGCGGTGAAATCGACCTTGGCGATGGGGGGCGGTTTGACCGGGATCGGCTGGGTCGGCGAGGACCGCTCACCCGGCGCGTCGCTTTGGGGCACCGGACGCTCCTCGATACCAAACACTGGCTCCCCGGTCTCCCGATTCAGGATATACATGTAGCCTGTTTTTCCGGCCAGAGCCAGGATCGGCACCGTCTCGCCGTCGATCTCCACGTCCAGCAGGCCCGGCGCCGCGGGCAGGTCAAAGTCCCAGAGGTCGTGGTGAACGGTCTGGTAGTGCCAGCGACGCTCGCCGGTGCGGACATCCAGCGCCACGATGGAATCGCTGAACAGGTTGTCCCCGGGGCGGTCGCCGCCGTAGTAGTCCGAGGGCCCCGCGCTCTCGAAGGCGGCGAACACCAGTTCCCGCTCTTCGTCCACGGTCAGGGAGAACGCCCAGTGGAACAGGTTGGGCTGATCTCGCCAGGCGTCGCTTTCCCAGGAGTCGTGCCCGAACTCGCCGGGTTGTGGCGTCGAATGAAAGGCCCAGGCCTGCGATCCCGTGCGCACGTTGAAGGCGCGCACGCTCCCGGGTCTCGTGTTGGAGCCGACCAGCAGCAGGTCCTCGAAAACGACGGGCGCCCCAAGATAGGCCACGGGCATGGTGCGCGAGGTGGTATCGAGTTCTTCCGGAAAGATGGCCAGCAGTTGCGCCCCAACCGTGATGAACAGCATCGGCTGGATTTCATCGTCGGCGGGGCGCCAGGCGAGTCCGCGTCGCGACGGCGGCACGCGCATTTCGTAACGCCAAAGCTCATCGCCGGTGTCCGCCTCGAGCGCGGCCACGTGATCGGCGCCCGCCAGGTACATGATGCCGTCGATCACCAGCGGAACGAACTGCGAGCCTCCGCCCAGATCGCCCGTGGTGCCATTGCGCCCGAGTTCGTAGGACCATGCTTCACGGAGATCGCTGACGTTTTCGGTGTTGATCTCCGTCAGCGGCGAGTACCGGGTTCCGGCAAGGTCGCGGTTGTAGCTCGGCCAGTCGCCGGGCTCGGATCCCACCTGGGCGACGCCGGGTGTGGCAATCGGCAACATGGCAAGAGCAATTATGGAGAAATGTTGAATGCCGGCAATTGAATTTCTTCTAATGACGTTCACCGATCACCGTGATCTTCAGGCCCGGAATGTTGATTTTCGCCCAAGCGCGATCTGCAGTCATTGCGGGACGATTATGTGTCATGGCCGTCGCGAGACAACATCGGTCCCCCAAGGATAGCCCGTGGCGTTTGGTGCCGAGTCGCAACTGTGGCATGAGTTTCAGCTCATTCGGCCCAAACGGGAGCGTGTCAAGACCTATGCGAAGCGCCTTTTGAATCGTCCGCTCGGTCATCCCATAGTCAGCGAGCTTGCCCACGACTTCCGCGAGATTAACCGCTGACGCTGCAGATGTGGCAATCACCTCCTGCACTTCTTCTGCTCCGGGCTCTGCGTTCAAGAGGGCCAAAATGGCGGAAGCATCAAGGATACTGGCTCGATTACTCAAGAGCCGATTCCTGTTTTCGTTCGCTGATCAGTTCCTCAACAAGACTGCTGCCAGCGGGGACGTGCCGGCGAACCAGAGTTTGAGCATCCCGAATCGCGTTATCGATGGAGCGGACTTCGAGAACCCCTTCGTTCAACACGAGCATGACTTCGGACCCGGTCGTTACCGTCAGCGCTTTTCGAAATTTCGCAGGTATGAGTACACGTCCGGCGTGATCGATTTTTCTTTTCACGGATACACCGGACAGGTGTTCCGATCGGGAATCCGGTGATCGGGACTCGTAATGGTAGGTGGCCATGACTTGTCGTTCTCCAGGGTCTGTATAGTAGGCAATATGGGACAATCAAGATTCTACCTGTTTTTTCATTCACGACATTAATGTATTTTTTCCCATTTATATTAAGAATTGGTCTATTCAATTTGCCCGAAAACTCACGGTCTCGCTTCATATCTTCAAATTGTCTGCGAGTTGCGCGCGACCGCCCGTGACGTCGTCATTGCCCTTGCGCTGCGAAATCGACCCGTGTATTGATGGGGCCACGAATTCAAGTTAGGAGAAGGAAGATGCCTGGCTCGTACAGTATGGGGCGAATGGCAATCATTCTGGCGGCGTCCGTGTGTATGTTGGGATGTTCCAATGGCGGCATACCGCTGGACGGCACCTTGCTGGTAACCGACCGGGCGAGCGGCAGCATCGCCTTCATCGATCTGGCAACGCGCGCAGAAGTGGCCAGGGTTCCGGTTGGAGAGATCATTCCCCACGAGGTTGCGGTGTCTCCCGATGGAAGCATGGCGCTCACGTCCGAGTACGGACCCAACGATCAGCCGGGACAACACGTCATTCTCATGGACGTGGCCACGGCGAGCACCGTGGCGAGGATCGATCTCGGCCCCGACTCACGACCCCATACCGCGCTGTTTCTGCCGGATGGGCGCCACGCTGTGGCGACAATGCAGGATTCCGACCAGTTGGCGTTGGTCGACCTTGAAACCCAAACGGTGATCAGGACCTACGCCACCGGCGGTCGCGAGGGCCATATGGTGCGCCTCAGCCCCGACGGGTCGCGCGCCTACGTGAGCAGCCGACTCGGCGACGGGACGCTTTCGGTCATTTTTCTGAACGAGGACCGTGCCCCTGTCGTGATCGAGACCGGACCGGGCGCCGAGGGGATCGACGTCTCTCCTGACGGCAGTGAGATTTGGGTTGCAAACCGTCAGGTTGAAACCATCTCCGTCATCGACGCGGAATCGCTGGAAATCGTCGAGACGCTTGACTCCAGGCGCTATACCGGACGCATCGAGATGGGGCCGGACGGTTATGCCATTTCGCCCAACGGTGGCGGCGGCGGAGGGCCGGTGCCGCAATACCTGCGGCTGTGGGATGTCGAGTCGAGGTCGCTGTTGACCGAGGTTTCGCTGGGCGACGAGCCTCGAGGTACCGCCTTCGGCGTCCTGATCCACGACGGCATGGCCATTGTCGGTGACCGGGGCGCGGGGGAAGTACTGCTATTCAGCCTCGACGGTCTGGGTGATCGCGAGGTACTGGTTTCCGACATCGGCGACCCCGACGGCATGGCCTGGACACCCGTGCGGGTCAACGCCGCGACGGAGTAGGGCGAATTACTCCGGCGGCTGGTAAACCGGCGGCACCCGGCAATCCACCGGGATGAACTCGTAGTCCGGCGTGTAGTACTTGAGCCAGCGAAGCGTCCAGGGACCCGTCATATAGGCAGGGTCCGTGACGACCATTTCCATCGCCAGCGCCGCCCCGATGTCGGGATCGTCCATGCGGCTGTAGGTCTCCACCGTGGTGGTTTGATCGCTGACGGGATTGCCGCCGGGACCGGTGTAGTTCCCAAGCAATCGGCTGGTCTCGATTACCAGCGTGTCGCCATCGTAGCGCGCCGTTGAGTAACCCAGATTGGTATGCTCGACATCACCGGGCGCCGGTGCGTTCAGCAGAATTTCGCGGCGGCCGCCGTACTCTTCGTATTCCAGGATGATGCGGTCTTCGAGCTGTGTCATGCGCGCCGGGTGGGGCGTGGACCCCGCCTGGCGAACCAGGCCCGGCGCTTCGCACGCCACCGCCGGATCGCTGATCGGGTCGAATGCCGCCGCCGCGGCCGTGCCCACCTCGTTGTAGGGTTGCGGCGTGCGCCCGCCCGGTCCGCCGCCCATTCCCATGCCGCCCCCGCCCATGCCGCCGGGACCCATGGTCCACGCGCCGGTGAAGTTTGGCCTGCCGTCATCCAGGGTCAGCGCCAGGGGCGCTGCGCCAACCGGTTCCACGTAGTCGCTCTCGCCTTCCACGACCCGGACCAGGGAACCGTCGGCCGGGTCCAGCTCCGAAATGTTGCCGAGCAGCACCATGGGCACGCCGTTACGGGCTTCCCTGCCGCTGATCTGCAGGTACTGGCCAGGTTGGATGGTTTCCGCGGTCCAGCCCCGGCGCCGCAGAAGATTGGCGGCCGAGCCGCTGGCCCTCCATTGGGTGACTTCGCCGTCTTCACCGACCACATCGAAATAGACATCGATGTGGGGATTGGTGAAGTTGAATTCGGTGGCCGTGCCTTCGACCTCGATGATGTCGTTGGTAAAGGCAGCAGCAGCGGAGTGGTGCGCATTGACCGCTCCGGCCGCCAGCGCTGCGGTCGCCAACGCGAGCGCGGTTGTGAAGTGCTTCATATTCTGTACCCTCAGAAGTTGTAATTCAGGCGCAGGCCGATGGTTCGAGGCGCGCGCGGGCTGACACGCCAGTTTTCGATGGGCCCCGGAGACGGGACGACATTCAAAAGAGCCAGACTTCCGGGGCTCGTGGGATCGACGGTCACGTCGTCACCGGAAGCCAGCCGGCGCGGCGTATCGTCATCGAGCAGGTTGTTGATGTACAACGTCGCGCCCCAGTTCTCGCCGTTGAGTCCTGCGGAGGCATTGATGGTGACCACTCCGGGCGTCTTCGCGATGTTTGCCGAATCCAGCCACTGGTCCGACTCGAAGCGAACGTCCGCGCGCGCATTCCAGCGTATACCGGAATTGCCCATGACGCCCCGGTAGCTCGGGCTGACCGACCCCGTCACGGTGGGTTGTTCGCGGGCGTCCAGGCCGTCCACGCGGTAGCACGCCGTGAATTCCCCGTCGGTTTCGAACGTCACCGGCCGGCCGGTTCTAACCGCGTATTGACCCAGATCGTTATTGCCCTCAATTCCGACATCGCAGAAGTTCGTGTATTTGGCATCCAGCAGTCCGAGCGCCCCCCGTATGCTGAAGCTGTCGGTGATAAAGAAGTTGCCCTCGAATTCCGCCCCTTTCATATCCCGGTCGCCCTGGTTCAGGAAGGTGCGGTTACCGGAGTTTCCGTCCCGGAGCATCGGGTCGATGGACGGATCGCCCCAGTAGAGATTGAGCGGCGCGACGTTGCCTTCCCATTCCATGACGTAAATGGCGGTGGCGTATTGCAGGCGGCCGTCGAGCGCGCTGCCCTTGATGCCGAATTCGAGATTCGTGAGTTGTTCCTCGTCGAATGTCTGGACGTCTTCGAGCGTGTAGGCGACCCACTGGCTCTCGGCAAGCGTCTGCTGGAGGGTCTCGTTGAAAAAACCGACGTTGACGCCGGCGGGGTTGTTGCCTCTGGCGAACTGGCCGTAGAACGAAGTGTCCTCGCTCACGTTGTAGTTGAAGGACAGCCTCGGAACGAAGGCCTTGGTGGACACGGAGCCTGAATTTCCGGAAATCGTATCCTCGCCGAACACGTGGTCGTCCTGATAGCGGCCTTCGATCGAAACGGCAAGGCGCTCGTTGACGTCGTAGGTGGCATTGAAGAAAACGGCCGTGTTGGACGCCGACTCGCCGAGAAGCTGATCCGGAATCGAAGGGTCATCGCCGGTGAGTGCGATATAGCGCTGGACCGCTTCATCTCCGCCGGCGACGGCGCCGTAGCCGCCGAAGTACAGCGTGGTGAGGAAGTCGTAGTCGTAGTACGAAACGCCGGCCACGTAGCGCAGGCGATCCTCGGCTGGAGACACCCAGCGCACCTCGGCATAGGATTCGCTGATGTCGGTCGGGTCGGACATGATGGTGCCTATGGTTGCCATGGGCCCCATGCCTTGCAGCGTCCAATCGGGTTGCGGGCCCATGGCCATGGGATTGGGCGGAGTGAATGTGATTGGCAGATACGGGTCGCGGTTGCCGTCGGCGCCGCGGATGTAGTTCTCCTCGCCCGTGAATGCCGTGAACTGAAGCGCGTGGCCATTGTTCATGAGGTAGTCGGTCTGGATGGAGACGCGGCTGCGCTCGTCGTGGGCGGAGAAGTAGTCGCCGAACACAGACTCCGACCGCGCCAGGAACAGCAGGTCGTCCTGTTGCTGCGGCGTGAGGCCCTGATATTGCGGAAACTGCCTCGCATAGTCCGGGTTGTCGAAGGCGTGCGCGAGAACCAGCGAACGGTCGTTCTGCTGGTACAGCGGCGCGCCCTGGCTCCAGTCGTCGCAGTCGTAGGTGCCATCGACATACAGGCTGGTGCCCATGCCGGTGTAGGTGATGCCATTCCTGGCGAAGCAGGCATCCCTGGCTTCCTGGCTGATGTAGTAGGACACGCCGGGGGTATCGAACGTGACGATGTTGCTGAAGGTCAGCTTTACGTCCAGGTTGTCAGACGGCGAGAACGTGAGCTTGCCGCCGATCGATTCGGTGGACCGCTCCCCATACTGCACGGCGTCGCCGGTGACGGGGGTGGTGACGTTGGTGGCGAGGTAGTCGTCCGGGGCCGTGCTGTCTTCGTATTCGGCATTCAGCATGAATCCCACCGTGTCGCTGATCGGCCCGGAGACGCCCGCGCGCAGCAGCCGGCGCCCGTAGCCGTTCACGTCGGCGCTGACGTTGCCCTCGAATTCCTCACCCGGGTCCCGGGTCACGTAATTGATCGCGCCGCCGAATGTCGAACGGCCAAAGGCCGCGCTTTGCGGGCCGCGGTAGACTTCGACCTGCTGCAGATTGCCGAAGCCCAGGGACCCCTGGGAGCCCAGGATCGGCATGCCGTCGACAAAGGCCGTGACCTTGGTCCGGTTGGTCGCGATTTCGTTGGACTGAACGCCGCGCACGCTGGGAAACGCGGCGTTTCGGTCGGGACCTTCGTCGTAGTAGATGCCCGGCACCAACTGAAACAGTTCTTCCTGAGTCAGGATGCCCGTTTCCTCGATCAGATTGTCGGTCAAGACACTGATGGATACCGGGACTTCCTGGAGGCTTTCTTCACGCTTGCGAGCCGTGACGATGATTTCCTCGAGCAGGAAGCCGTCGTCCTGCTGGGCCGAAACCGGTGTCCCCACGGCCAGGCTCAGGCCTATTCCCAGCATGAAATATCGGTGGAATCGGATCATTGCATTTCCTCTGTAATCGTCAACCCTGGGCTGCCTGTTGGAAAGGCGCAACAAGCGCACCTGTCGCAACCTGCACAAAGTAACCAACAAATGTGCAGGGAATATGGAGGAAACCGGAATTCGTGATTCGATTTCCGGATTTCGATTTTGCCTATACAATGTTGCGGTTAGAGTTGATCGAACTGCTTCCGATTTGGCAAATCGGGAGGAATCGGGAGGAAGACGGCCGGGACCATGCGGATAGGAATTGGACAAAGAATTTTCCTGGGTTTCCTGCTGACTGCCCTGTTGGTGCTTGGACTGACCACCGGTATCACGCGCTGGAGCTTCGACCGCGGGTTTCTGAACTACGTCAACGAGAACGAGGCGGAAGCTTTGCGCTATTACGCCATCAGGCTCGCGGGGGTCTATGGGGACGAGGGCGGTTGGGAATCCGTGGGGAGAGATCGCGACCGGTGGCTGGAACTCATGTCTCCACCCGGAACGACCAGTACCGGCACCTCCCCGGAACGCACGCTGGCGTCGCACGACGGTACCGCCGTTTCCCGGGACCCGCTGGCCGTTTCGCCGCGCGTTACCGTTCTGGACGCCGGTGGAAACCGCTTGTTCGGGCCGCCGGCCGGGGAGACGCCGCAGCGCATCGAACCCGTCGTCCTTGATGGCGAACTGGTCGGCAATCTTTATCTCAATCCGCTGGACACGCTGGCCAGCGACCTTGATCAGCAGTTTTCGCAGCAGCAGGTACGCTGGATCTACGGGACGGCGGTATTCGCGCTGTTGTTGGCGGGTGTGCTCGCCATGGCGTTTTCCCGTCAGATCGTCTCTCCCATCTCCCGACTGTCCCGCGGCACCCAGGCGCTTGCCAACGGCCGCTTCACCGAGCGGCTCACGGTGCGATCTTCCGACGAGCTGGGAACTCTGGCCAGGAACTTCAACGTCCTTGCGGAGACTCTGGAAAGAAACCAGCAGGCCCAGCGTCAATGGATCGCGGATATCTCCCATGAGCTGCGTACCCCGCTGTCCGTGCTGCGCGGCGAACTGCAGGCGGTGGAGGACGGCGTGCGGGCGTTCGACGAGACGACCCGCAAGTCGCTCAGCGGCGAAGTCGAGCGGCTGACCAAGCTCGTCAACGACATTTACCAGCTTTCCGTTGCGGACGTTGGGGCGCTGCGCTATCGCAAGGAGGTCGCCGACGTCGGGCAGGTACTGGAAGATACCGTGGATATGTTCGAGGCGCGGATTCGGGATGCCGGGCTCGAACTGGAAACGCGCTTTACCCAGACGCCACTGGAGGCGCTGATCGACGTCAATCGTCTCGGACAGCTCTTCACGAATGTTCTTGAGAACACCGTTCGGTATACCGACAAGGGTGGGCGAGTGCGCGTCGCCTGCGCGCGGCAGGGTGAGGACATTGCGGTCAGTATCGAGGATTCTGCACCGAACGTTCCTGCGGACGCGCTGCCCCGGTTGTTCGAGCGGCTCTATCGCGTGGAGAGTTCCAGGGACCGCCGGACGGGCGGGGCGGGGCTCGGTCTTGCCATTTGCAAGCGGATCGCCCATGCGCTGGGTGGAAGCATCAGTGCGGCGCCGTCGACGCTCGGTGGACTGAAACTGACTGTCCAGTTGCCCGCGGCGGGCCATGCGCGAGGATGACAGTCCCGGGTTCCACGGCAAGCAACGGCTCACCGGTGCTGGTGGTCGAGGATGAGCCGAAGATCGCGAAACTTCTCGTCGACTATCTGATCCAGGCCAGCTACCCGACGCACCATATCGGCAATGGCGAGGAAGTTGTTCCGTGGGTGCGCAATCACGATCCCCGGCTGATCCTGCTCGACGTCATGCTCCCCGGCATGGACGGCATGTCGATATGCCGCGAGATTCGCGGTTTCTCGGATGTCCCCATCGTTATGGTCACGGCTCGGGTGGAGGAAATCGACCGTCTGCTCGGGCTCGAGCTCGGAGCCGATGACTATATCTGCAAGCCATTCAGTCCGCGCGAGGTGGTTGCCAGGGTGCACGCCATCATGCGGCGTGTAGCGTCGCAGAAGCTTCCGCATGGCGAATACCTGGGAATCGTCGTCGACCAGCAAACACATCGGGCGCTCGTCAACGGGCACGCCCTGGACCTCACACCCATGGAGTTGCGCCTGCTCGACGTACTACTCCGGAATCCGGGCCGCGTCTACTCCCGTAACCAGTTGATGGATCGGGTCTACAAGGACAGCCGCACCGTCAGTGACCGGACAATGGACAGCCATATCAAGAATCTGCGTCGAAAGGTCCGTGAGTTCATCCCGGGCGAGGAGGTCATTCGCACGGTCTATGGAGTCGGCTACAAGCTGGAGTGATCCCGGGCGTACGCCTTTTCCATGGCCTCGATGAGGGGCAGCCGGATGCCCGACAGATACCTCACCATGGCGCCGCCGGCCGTGCAGACGTAGTCGATATCTTCCAGGTCGACGAACTTCGTTGCCGCCGTGACCGTATCGCCACCGCCGATCACCGAATAGCCCGGCGATGCCGCCACGGCTTGCCAGATCGCGCGAGTTCCCGGAGCAAATTCCGGCTGCTCGTAAACTCCGGGTGGCCCGTTGACGAAAATGGTCTTCGCGGCAAGGAGTTCCGCTTCGAACGTCGCCATGGTCGCTGAGCCGATATCCAGGAAAATCTGTTCCGCCGGCAGGTCCGTCACCGGGATTTCCCTGCGCTCGCCGTCCGTGGCGAAAGCCAGGTCCTTCGGCATGACGAATCGGCCGGGGTAGTCGCGCAGGTATTTCCGGGCCGGTTCGACAAATGCATCGAGGCCCCGGTCGGCCAGATAGTCTTCCTGTTTCTTGCCCAGATGATAGCCGCTCGCCAGCAGCATCACCTCCCCGGTTATGCCGCAGGTCAGAATCCGGTCGGCCGTGCCCGACGCTAGAACCAGTTCCATCATTCCGAATGCGTCGGAAATTTTCGCGCCGCCCAGCACGAAGACGCAGGGGTGTTCGGGGGAGTGCATCACGCGGTCGAGCGCTGCGACTTCATCGGCCAGCAAGGTACCGGCCGCGGTGGGTTTGAGTTCCTGAAACGCCACCATGGAAGGCGCGTTGCGATGGGCGGCGGCGAAGGCGTCGTTGACGTAGTAATCGATCAGCGGCGCCAGTCCGCGCACCAGCCAGGTGTCCAGCATCTCGTCCGGTTGCAGCTTGACCGCGTTCTCGAATGTGGAGATTTCCTCGCTCAGGTAGCGGAGATTGCCCAGCAGAACGGCTTCCCCGGGCTTCAGGGCCTTGACCGCCGCCTGGGCTGCCGGACCGGCCACATCGTCAATGTAGTCCACGCGCCTGGCGAGGTATCCGGAAAGTTTCTTGGCGTGCTCGGCCATCGGCACCAGGTTCTGATAGTCCAGCGTGTCGCCCTGGTGTGCAATCAGGGCGAGCCTGGCGCCACCGTCGAGCAGGTGTCGAATGGTGGGCAGGCTCTTGCGAATGCGATTTTCGTTGACGATTCGCCTGGTCTGCGTGTCGATGGGCGAATTGATGTCCACCCTCAACAGGACAGTCCTGCCGTTGTAGTCGAAACGGTCAAGCGGGGTCATGCGCGCCATGGGCGTCTCCCGGTGCGTTCCAGACAGTTCGGTGCCGTTACCGCACGCAGCGGCGAGCCATGCGATCGCAGCATTCGCAAGTCACGCCGTCCAAGCATCCGCGAGCGACTCGGACTGGTTTGGAGGCGGCCTATTTCCAGTAGGGCAGGCCGAGGTAACGGTTGGTGTCCCCGACAGCCTTCAACCCGTCCGTCTCCATGGCCATGGCCGCGCGTACGCCGTCGATGGATTCGGGAATCGTCACCGACTCCTGCGGAATATGGATACCGAACATGATGTCCCGTCCGGACTTCACCAGCGTGTCTTCCCAGACCGGCACCTCGTAGATGTCGCCCCGGGGAAATCCCAGGTCGCGGGCGTACTTGAAGATCGATGCGTTGCCCAGAAAGCCCTGGTCGGTGGAGACCACCCGGATGCGATCGTGAGCCGCGAACAAGTCCCTGGCCTCATCAATCGACAGATCGTCCCTGGGAGTAGCGAGAACCGAAATGAAATGGCCGTGGGTGATGGGCGTATGAACCAGCAACCCGGTGGCATCCACGTGGGGCATGATCGTCATCAGATCCACCGCCTGATGGTTGGGCGCCTTGTCAACCATCAACGCGTTGACGATGCCCCGGTGATAGTCGCCGGGATCGGCCACCCGACGGACGATCGTAATGGCCACGCGCTCCACGCCGGGACCTCGATCGAGACAGTCGATGGTCCGGATCAGTCCGGTGGTATTGCACGACGTCAGCTTGAGGAACTGGGCGTTCAGGCCCTTCTCGTAGTTGGCGTATCCGTGGAAGAAGACATCGGCGACTTCGTCTTTCTCGCCGCCCTGAAAAACGGCCTTGTTGCCGTGCTTTACATAGAGTTCCTTGTTCCTGGCGCCGATACCGCCAGGCGCCGCGTCGAGGACGACGTCTACATTGGGCAATACCTCGTCCATGGTGCCGGCAACTGGTATCCCGGCCGCTTCGAGGGACTCGCTGGCGTCATCGTAGGCAGCAAACAGCTTGTAGGGCATGCCCCTGTCGCGCAACGCCTGCACCGTGAGCGTCGGCGCCGCATCGACGACACCCACCAATTCCATGTCCTTCTGCAACGCCACACCGTCCGCGAGACGCTGCCCGATAACGCCAAATCCGGAAACCAGAACCTTGACCATTCTTCGATCCCTGCGTGCCAATCCAGCCGCGATGATACATTGCATTGGCCGGATGCGTACTGTAGAGTCCTTCGCCGACCCGCACCGTTCATTAAGAGAATAAACCCCTATGGACGTATTCCCGAGTACCGGCCCTCACCTGCACATCGTGCTGAATCATTTCCCGCTGATCGGGAGCATTTTCGTCCTAGGGTTGCTGATCACCTCGGCTTACATGAAGAACGACGATATGCGCAGGGTCAGCCTGATCCTCTTCGTCGTTCTGGGCCTGTTGGCGATACCCACCTATATCACCGGTGCAGCGGCCGGCTGGGCCTATCAGGGTCGAGCGGACATGTCGACCCAACTGCTGGATGCCCATCGCGATGCAGCGTTGCTTGCATTCATCTTTCTCGGCCTCACGGGAACCGCTTCCTGGCTCGTGCTATGGCGGGAACGAAGATATGGCCGTGCATCCAGCGCGGGGCTTTATACCGTGCTGGCGCTGGGCTTTGTCGCGTTGCTGACCATCGTTGAAGCCGGCAGCCTTGGCGGCACCGTACTGCGGCCGGAACTTCGCGAAGGGGCCATGGCCGAAGCCATGGGACTGACAGCCGGGATCGAAGCGGCCATTCAGAGCATTATCTGGGCCTGGCCCTCCATGGAAGCAGTGCACTTCGTCGGCATGGCAGTGCTGTTCGGGGTTGTGTTGCTGGTGGGACTGCGCGTACTGGGCGTCGCCCGCAACGTTCCGTATTCCGCCGTGCATCGGCTGTTGCCGCTCGGTGCATTGGCCCTTCTGGTCAATATCGTCACGGGGATGTTCTTCTTCATTGCGGACTCCGGCCGCTACGTCGCCATGGACGGATTTCCCCCGAAGATCATGTGGCTGCTGGTCGGCGGTCTTGCCATCATTTACTTTACGATCTTCGATGACATCTGGGATGTGAAGTCGGATCAGGATGCGCCGCCACGGGCCAAGGTGATGGCGGCATTGACAATGGTTTCTTGGGCTGCGGTGCTGGTGTTCGGCCGGCTGTTGCCATACTACGGAGATGGAGGCTAAGCCATGGGCGGTTTCCTGTTCGCGCTTTCTGTCGTCGTCTCAATGCTCGTGGTCGTCATTGCTCTGGCGTATGTCATCGACAGAGAAGCTGACGCCAACGACAGCGGTTAACCTGGAGAAGTTATGGGCTTTCTAAGCTGGTTGGAGGGCACGGCCTATTCCGAGTGGATCGTTGCCGGGCTGCTGGGTTGGCCGTTGATGCTGTCCATGCACGCGCTAGGGCTTGCGGCCGTGGTTGGCATCATGATCGCGATCAGTCTGCGCATGCTCGGGTTCTTCAAGCCGATCCCGTATACAGGCCTGGGTCCGCTGTTGGCCTACGGCTGGTTCGGAATCGCAATCAATGCCTTTTCGGGACTGTCGCTGTTCATGGCACAGGCGACATTTTACGTGACCAGTATTCCATTCCTGGTCAAGATTACCTTCGTTATCCTCGGCATTGTCAATGTGCACCTGACCCAGCGGGTGCTGCGCCAGGAAGCCGACGCCTGGCAGGCGTCGGGCACGGTGTCGCAGATGGGAACGGGGCTTGCGATCAGTTCGATCGTTTTCTGGACGCTTGCCGTCGTTTGTGGACGGCTGATCGCCTACCTGTAACGCGCCGACGCCGGCGTGGTCCCACAATTCCGACGTCAGTCGGCCGTCTCCCGGAGCCGCCACTGCTGGCGGTCGTCGCGGCTGCCGTCGCAGACTTCCAGCGTCAGGTCGCGGATCAGGTGCACCGGGTCGCCGCCGCCGCCGTGCCGGCTTGGTCCTTCGCCGGCCGTCACGCAGTTGCCGGGCGCCGCCAGTGACATGATCTTGCCGTTGGGGCGGTGTTCGAACCGCTGGTTGTCACTGCCGTCGCAAGGCTCCAGGGCAAATTCGCTGCCAGTTGAGAACCCCGTCGCCGTCATGCACAGATCGAATTCGATCAAGCGAAAGGCCGCGTCAGGGATGCCGTCTGCGTCGAACGCCTGATCCACTCCGAGCTGTCCCTGGTAACTGTAGCAACTGTGTGTCTGCAAACCCTCCTCGGGTCGGGCGTTGGCCTGGAAACCGAGCGTATCGAGGCAGAACCCCCTCGGTTCGTCCAGCTTGTCCACCAGTGTGACCTCGGCGGGTGTCTCGGCGAAGAGTCCGCTGGACAACAGCAACGTACCAATTAATGAAGTGAAAACTATCGGCTTATTCATTGTATTACCTGCATTTAATCCCTTGAACAGCATGAAGCGCCAGTAGGCGGAGTAGCGATTCAGGAAGCTTGAGTGCTTCCCTCAACGCTTCACGGCGCCAATTCGCCTGTCGATGATACTATCCGACAGGTTACGTGAATCCCAATTGTTGCAGGGGCATGCGGGTACCGGAATCATTTGAACAGGGATTGTGCGGAAGCCGACGGGCCAGGAACGCCGCTGCCCTGATATCCGTACTGGCGGTCGCCGCCTGCGATGCGGTACCCGAAGACGTTGACTGGCCATACTATCTGGGAGACGGCAGCAGTCAGCACTCCACCCTCGATCAGATCACGCCGGCCAACGTTCATCGCCTGGAAACAGCCTGGGTCTACCGTGCAGGCGGGACAGATCCGAACGACTGGTCGCAGATGCAGACCAGTCCGATCGTGGTCGGCGGCATCCTCTATGGCGCATCGCCGCAACTGCACCATTTCGCCCTGGACGCCGCGACGGGCAGAGAACTGTGGCGATTCGATCCGTTTCAGAACGGAGCAACCGCCACCGGCGGCGATTTTGCCCGCGGCGTGACCTATTGGGACGATGGTGCGGACGGGCGCATCTTCCTGACCGCCGGGGCAAGCCTGTTTGCCCTGAATGCGCGGAGCGGCAGTCCGATCGGCGAATTCGGGCATGACGGCCGCGTTGATCTCAAGGCGGGCCTTGGGCGCGATGTCAGCGACCTGTACCTGGTCTCCAACACGCCCGGCGTCATCCATGAGGACCTCCTGATACTCCCCGTGCGGGTCTCCGAGGGTCAGCCGGCGGCTCCCGGCCACGTTCGTGCCTACGATGCCCGGACCGGCGCCGTACGGTGGACCTTTTACACCATCCCGCGCCCCGGTGAATTCGGCTACGACACCTGGCCTGCGGATGCTTACCTGCGCGTCGGCGGGGCCAACAACTGGGCGGGCATGTCCGTCGACCGGGAGCGGGGCATCGTCTATGTGCCCACCGGGTCCGCCACGCCGGACTTCTTCGGCCGGGACCGCCAGGGCGCCAACCTGTTCGCAAATTCATTGCTTGCCCTGAATGCTGCCACCGGCGAGCGGATCTGGCACTTTCAGGGCGTCCACCACGACATCTGGGATCGGGATTTCCCGGCGCCCCCCAACCTGGTCACAGTGACACGGGAAGGCGTCCGGCGCGATGCCGTCGCCCAGATCACAAAGACCGCCCACGTTTTTCTGTTCGATCGGGTTTCTGGCGAACCCCTGTTTCCTATCGAGGAGCGGCCCTATCCGCCGTCCGACATACCCGGCGAACGTGCCTGGCCAACACAGCCGCTGCCGGTCAGGCCACCCCCGTTCACCCGGCAGACGCTTTCGGCAAGCGACATCACCGACAGAACACCGGAAGCGCAGCGCATAGTCGGCGAACAACTGGCGCGCATGCGCAGCGGCGGACAGTTCGTTCCCTTCAGCCTGGAGGGCACGATCGTCTTTCCCGGATTTGACGGCGGCGGCGAGTGGGGTGGTGCGGCAGTGGATCCGGCCACCGGAATCATGTACGTGAACGGCAATGACATCCCCTGGATCGGCGCCATCGTCGAAGTCGATGCCGGCGCCAGCCGCGCTGCCGCAGCCGGGCATCGTCTGTATGCCCAGCATTGCGTGCAATGCCATGGAATTGACCGAAGCGGGGATTCCCTGGGCGTCTTCCCCGGCCTCGTCGGTCTTGCTCAGCGGATGACGATGGCCGAAGCGATCGCGATCGTACGAGAGGGCAGTGGCACCATGCCGCCCGTTGCCTATCTGACAGACAACGACATGGAGGCGCTTGTCTCCTACCTGTTCGAGGCGGACGACCCGGCAGCCGGATCGGACACGGGGATCGCCGGGAATAGCGGCGATCCGGTCTATGCTTTCGCCGGATACCGCCGCTTCCTCGACCCGGACGGTTACCCCGCCGTCAAGCCGCCCTGGGCGACCCTGAACGCCATCGATCTGAACGCCGGCGAGATTCTCTGGAAGGTCACACTTGGCGACTGGCCGGAAGCGGTCGCGCCCGGCAGTCCGCCAACCGGCGCCGAGTCCTACGGCGGCCCGATCATCACCGCCGGCGGCGTTCTCTTCATCGGCGCGACCCGTGACGAGTACTTCCGAGCCTTCGACATGGCCAATGGCGATCTGCTTTGGGAGTCCGGACTGCCCGCCGCCGGATACGCCACGCCTGTCACCTACAGCGTGGACGGCCGGCAGTTCGTGGTGCAGGCTGCGGGCGGCGGCAAGATCGGGACGAAGTCGGGCGATGCCTACATTGCCTTCGCCCTGCCTGAATAATGCTTGCCCGAACGCAACGTTTGCCGGGTATTATTGATCGCAGCGGGGGATTCTGGATCGCCAGCGATTCTCGGTGACGGTAGAGAAGAATTGACTTGCAGGAGCAAAAAAGTGATCGGTACAAGAAATCTCTGCAGCCTCATCTGCCTGGCTGTGCTGCCACTCGGTCTTGCAGCCCAGCCGGCGGAATCGCCTCAAGGGCGCATGCCCAACTTCGTCATATTGTTCGCCGATGATCTCGGCTATGGCGACCTCTCAAGCTACGGACACCCTTCCATTCGCACGCCGAATCTGGACGCCATGGCGGAACAAGGCCAAAGGTGGACCGACTTCTACGTTGCCTCGGCCGTATGCTCGCCCAGCCGCGGCGCCCTGCTCACAGGCAAGCAGCCAAACCGCAGCGGACTCTATGGCACCAGGGGACGCGTGCTCTTTCCCAATCAACCCGGCGGCATCTCCGATGACAACACCACGATCGCCGAGGCATTGCGAGAACTCGGTTATGCCACCGGGATCGTCGGGAAGTGGCACCTGGGGGCCCAGCCCGAACACCTGCCGACACGGCACGGTTTCGATTCCTGGTTCGGAATCCCTTATTCGAACGATATGAACTGGTCGAATGACCTCGGCGCCGAGGCCTATTTCGATCCGAGAGACGAGTACTGGAACGTCCCGCTGATGCAGAGCCAGTCGGTGGGCCAAGAATATCATGACCAGGTCCTTGAACGGCCGGCCAACCAGGAAACTATCACGCGCCGTTATACGCAACAGGCGCAGGAATTCATTGACCGCCACTCGGATCGGCCCTTTTTTCTTTTCGTCCCCTACACCATGCCGCACACACCCCTCTTTGCGGGGCCTGAGTTCGCGGGTACGAGCCTTGCGGGACGCTATGGAGACGTTATCGAGGAAATCGACTGGAGCGCGGGAGAGATACGCCGAAGCCTTGAACAAGCGGGCGTGGCGGAAGACACCCTTGTGGTATTCACGAGCGATAACGGCCCCTGGCTCACAATGCGCACCGACCGGGGCGTCGCCGGCCCGTTTCGAAACGGCAAGGGGACAACCTTCGAGGGTGGAGTTCGCGTGCCCGGCGTCATGTGGTGGCCCGGCAGCATACAGCCGGGCGTGGTACGCGATATTGGCTCCGCAATGGATCTCTTCCCGACCATGCTCGCGCTTGCCGGCGGTACGACCGAAGACATCCTGGATGGCGTCGACCTGAGCGGCACACTTCTGCGGGGCGAGCCGGTAGATCGCGAGGTCCTGGCCCACTATCGCTCCGGTGAACTGTTTGCACTTCGCAAGGGGCCGTACAAGATTCACCTGATCACCCAGGAAGCGTACGGAATAGGACCGGAGCGGACCGAGCATGAGACGCCCCTTCTCTACCACCTTGGTGCCGACCCGGGCGAATCCTGGGACCTGGCGGCCGAGCGCCCCGAGGTCCTGGCGGAGATGCTCGAGGCCGTGCGCGAGCATCAGGCAACCATGGAAACGCGCCCGTCACTCTTTGAATCTCCGTGAATAAGGAATGACGCCCGATGCCGGCAGACTGGACAGGTCAACGGTTGAACCATGAAGAAACATCACGCAATCGGAGAGGCGCCATGAATCCCAGACTGGATCTCTCGGTCACAAGAATCGTCAGCACTCTCGTTGGCGTACCACTCATATTGTTCGCCGCGTTTGTTGTCCCGCTGAGCGTTTCCGTTGCTCAAGAAGCGTCGGAAAGGCCGCCGAACATCGTCTTCTTCCTGGTCGACGACCTGGGCTGGAGTGACGTCGGCGTCTTCGGCAGCACGTTTTACGAGACACCGAACATCGACCAACTGGCCGAGCAGGGCGTGCGCTTCACGAACGCCTACGCAGCCGCTCACGTCTGCTCGCCTACGCGCGCCGCCCTCATGACCGGCAAGTACCCCGCGCGGCTACGCCTGACGGACTGGTTGCCGGGGCGCCCTGGGCGTGACTTCGAACGGCTTCTGAGCGGCGAGAAGCTGGCGGCCCTGCCGCTTGGGGAACTCACCCTGGCCGAAGCGCTGAAGGAGCACGGCTACCGGACTGGGATCTTCGGCAAGTGGCACCTCGGCGACGGCGAAGCCGGCCCCCTCCACCAGGGTTTCGACGTGCAGGTGCCTCGATTTTACGGCTCGACTCCACGGGGCGGCTACTTCCCGCCGTACAGGATGGAGGGTCTGATAGTCGAGGGAGAGCCCGACGAATACCTGACGGACCGTGTCACCGACTTCGCGGTCGAGTTCATTGAACAGAGCCACGAAGAGCCCTTCTTCCTCTACCTGTCGCTCTTCTCCGTACACGATCCGATCGAGGGACGTCCGGACCTGGTCTTGCACTACCGGGAAAAACTGAAGGCGGCGCAGGCACCGGTTGGGCCGGCATACAGCCTGGAGGGTAACCCTGACGATCCCGAGCCGCTTACGCTCGCCCAACTGGATGCCCTGGGGCAGGAGCCCTCGCATCTGGAATACCGGGTGTTGCCCCGGAGCACGGTCAAGATCAAGCAACATCAGGACAATGTCCAGTTCGCCGCCATGGTCACCGCCGTCGATGACAGCATGGGACGTGTGCTCAGCACCCTGGAGGAACTCGAATTGTCCGAGAACACGATCGTCGTCTTCTACTCGGACAACGGAGGAATGGCGGCGGCCAACTTTGGCAATCCCGATCGGGTGGTGGATTCTGGTGAGTTGGACGTCGCCTACTCCACCTCCAATCTGCCCCTGCGCGGCGCGAAGGGCTGGTTGTACGAAGGCGGCATTCGAGTGCCGCTGATCGTGCGTTGGCCGGGCGGCGGCCAGGCCGGCGCGGTTCGCGACGAACCCGTGATCAGCACCGACTTCTACCCGACCCTGCTCGAGATGGCCGGCCTGCCGGCCAGGCCGGATCAGCACGTCGATGGCGTGAGTTTTACCGCAGCACTTATGGGCGGCGCATTTGAGCGGGACGCGATCTTCTGGCACTTCCCGCACTACAGCAATCACGGCATGCAGAGCCCCGGCGGCGCAATCCGGGATGGCGCCTACAAGCTGCTGGAGTACTTCGAAAACGGCACCGTGCAGCTCTTCGATCTTCAGAACGATCCCGGTGAACAGCATGACCTGGTCGCCGAGGAGCCGGAGAGAGCGGCCGAACTGCGTGCGCGGCTGCACAACTGGCGCGAGTCCGTTTCCGCTGCGATGACGACCGTGCGCTGAGGTCCCGCCCGGAGGCTCGACAGCGCCATCTCGTATAGTGTTTACAGGCCCTGACTGAATGGGGCCTGCGAAGCCGTGCGGCGGGAACCCTCCCCCGATCAGGTATATTTGTCTGGTTCGATAACCCTTGGGGATTATCATGAGATCAATTGCCGTTTCACTAGCGCTGCTTGTACTTTCCTGGCCGGCGCTGGGACACCATTCCATTACGGCGTTCTACGATCAGGACAGGAGAGTGGAGATCGAGGGTACCGTCACCGAAATCTTCTGGAGAAATCCCCATACCGGTTTCACGATCGAAGTGGTGAATGCTGACGGTGTGGTCGAAGAATGGGTCACGGAAGGCAATACGACGAGCGAACTGGTGCGAAGGGGGTTCAGCAGGGATTCCATTAGTATCGGCGATCGCGTCAGGGCGGGCGGGAGAGCTTCCCGGCGAGGCGATCGCCAGATATTCGGTGGTCCTTCTCATCTGCTGTTACCTGGCGGCGAGGAGGTGCCGCTGCGACGGACCGCGCCATCTGAAGACGAGGCGGAGCTGGCAAGCGCAGCCGCTGCGACCGGCACCGGAATATACAAGGTATGGAGTTTTGAGACTCGATATCAGCTCCGCAAACCGTTGGTGCTTACGCCTGCGGCTCAGGCAGCAGTTGACACTTATGACCCTTTGACCGACGACCCCAGTCTCCAGTGCGTGTCGCCGGGTATGCCCAACGCCATCCTGAATCCCTATCCCATAGAGCTGATCGACGAGGGTGACCGGATCGTCCAGCGGATCGAGGAATGGGGTCAGCAGCGCGTGATTCACATGAGTGAAGAGGCGCGCGGCCAATCCCAGGCGCCAAGTCATCTGGGGTATGCGGTCGGGCGCTGGGAGGGGGGCACGCTCGTCGTCGACACGAACCAGTTTGACTGGCCGTACCTCGATCAGGACGGCACCCCGATGAGCGAGAACGTCACGATGGTCGAGCGGTACACAATGAGCGAGGACGAGACCGAGCTTCAGTACGAAATCGTCATCACGGATCCGGAAAACCTGGTGGAACCGGCAATCTGGGAACACACCTGGGTCTACAAGCCCGGCGACGAGATGCTGCCGGGTATCGAGCCTGGTGAACGTTTCGAGTGCGAAATCCGGGACGCCGATATTTCGATATACAGATGATGCGTACAGAGCGGCGACGGCCTGACAGCCGAAACATGAGGGCGTTGGCGGCAATCTTCCTGTTCGTTGCGGTCTCCGCCGCCAACGCGCAGGGACCCGACGGATCGCGTCCCAACATCCTGGTCATCTTGGGCGATGACATGGGAGTGGAAACCCTGGCGAGCTTCGGCGTGGGAACGCAGACGCCGAGGACGGCAACCCTGGATGCGCTGGCCGAGCGCGGCGTTCGCTTTACCAACATGTGGTCCCAGGCGATGTGTTCGCCGACCCGGGCGACGATTCTGACGGGCCGCTACGGCTTTCGAACGGGTGTAGGCGGTCCCACCGGCGACAACGTCGCGCGAGGAGCGATGCCGGAGCCGCCCCCGGTACCGGCCGGAGCCATCGAGTTCGGCATGGGCGCGGGCATGGGAATGGGAGCGATGGGCGCGGGTACCGGTACCGGCGGCCGGTGGGGGATTACCCTGGACGAATTCACGCTCACCCAGGCACTCGACACACGTCCGGACCTCGGCTACGACAAGGCCGCGATCGGAAAGTGGCATCTCGCGGACGTGCGCAACGGTTGGCAGGACCACCCCAACCTGGTCGGGTTCGACCACTTTTCCGGGCTGGTGCGGTGCTGCGTCGAGAGCTATTTCGCCTGGGTACACCTGGAGAACGGCGAATTCTCGACCCGAACCGGGTACGCCGTCAGCGACAAGGTCGACGACGCCATCGAGTGGCTGGGCGATGCATCCGAACGCGAAGCGCCATGGTTCCTGTGGCTGGCGTTCAATACACCACACACGCCGATTCACATGCCGCCGCGGGATCTGCTGCAAACGGATTTTTCGGATTTCGTCGAGGCGGATGCCGAACAGGGCGATCCACGCTACTTTGACGCCATGATGGAGGCCATGGACACCGAGATCGGCCGATTGCTGGATCACATCGGAACAACGGTTCTGGAAAACACCCATGTGCTGTTCATCGGCGACAACGGTACCGGCAGCAACGCGGTTCGGGCGCCGTTCCGACCGGGGTTTGCAAAGGGTTCCGTCTACAATGGTGGCATCCACGTACCCTTCATCGTTGCGGGGCCGGGCGTGGCGAGCGGCGCCTCGGCGGATGCGCTTGTCAACTCGGCGGACCTGTTTGCCACGATCCTTGAACTGGCGGGCATCGACATCGCGGAGGCTGTACCGGCAGGAATCGCACTGGACTCGGTAAGCCTGGTCCCCTATCTCTCCGACCCGGGCCGCGAGTCGATTCGGGAGTGGATCTATGCTGATGCCTTTTCCACTGAACTCGGCGTCAGGAGCGGCGAGCACACGATGCGCAACGATCGCTACAAGTTGCTGGTGGACCAGGGTGTCGAGCACTTCTTCGATCTGCAGGAGGACCCCTACGAACACAATGACCTGATGGCCGGCGACCTGTCGGAGGAGGAGCAGGCGCAACTCGAGGCGCTGCGGGCGCAAATCGACGCGTTACACGGCAGCGAGGGGTAGTCGATGAGGAGTAGTCGATATTGCGCTGGACCCAGGGCGTGGCAAAGCGATCCATGGAGCGCCTCGGTAACGCGGTCACAAAGAGCGTAAACAGACCCTAGCTTGCCTCGGCTTCGCCCTCGAACGTGCCGTCGACGAGTATGAACATCATCCTGCACACGGCATCGGAGCGGTTGCTCCAGGCATGGTTGGTGCCCCTCTGGACGACCGTGTCGCCGGCCTTGATCAGGACCTCCGAGTCGTCGAGCACCAGGTAGACTTCGCCCTCCAGACAGAGTGCGAAATCCACCGTTTCGGTTCGGTGCATCAGCGGATGCGGCGCCGCACCGCTTCGGTCGCCGACATGCCCGGCGCCGATGGAGTCCCAGGCAGCCTTCGCCGCGTCCGCGTCCACGTCGTCTATCCAGCCCTTTTCGGGCGGGAACTCTATGACGCGGAACACCGAACCGTTGGCGGGAGGAAGCAACCCGATGGTGCCTGTCGTGGTTTCCTCCGGCCCGAAGACCTCTGCCGGGGCGCCGTCCAGACGCCAGACGTTGTGAATGGCAACGCCCGGGCGGTGGGCCGGCCGGACGATATTGGTGACATCCCCGTCGGAGACCACAATGGCCTTGCCTTTCTCGTCGTGACCCGTGACAACTCGTCTAACACCCATGACAATCCTCTGTACCACCGGACAATCTGAATGGTTGTCCCCGAGATTTGCAGGGCAATGGCCAATCCGGCTGCTGGTCGCGTATCATAGCGAAATCTCCTCGCGTCAAGAACATCGTGGTGGGTTGTAGCATGAAGACAAGAGTCTTGGCGGTAGTCGTTTTGTTCTGTGCAGCGACTTCGTCGCCGGTCGCCGCGCAAATGGGCGGGGGCATGGGCGGACCGCAGGGTATGGCGGGCCAGGTCGTGCTGAATACCCCCGTAGGCGAGACCATGATGGTGCCCGTGCCCGACGGCTGGACACCCTACCGGCGGGAAGCGGAAGAGAAGGACGAAAGTTATATTTTCCCCCGTGGCCAGGAACCGTCCGACTGGAGGGAGGCCTTGCGCCAGGAGACGTATCGCACCGCCGCGGGCATTACAAGCGCGGATCGCGTCTACGAGCTGCGGGCCGAGGCCGATGAAAACAATTGCACGTCATTCGCCTCGGAATTACTGGGCGAGGGCCCGGAAAACGGCTACTCCATGGTTTTCTGGCGGCAGGTGTGCGAACTGCCCGAAGGTCAGACTCTGGCATCCCTGAACAAGACCGTGCTCGGCAACGAGCGGCTGCACATCCTGAGCATGATCTGGAAACAGGATCCACCCACCAGATCATGGACCCAGTGGGCAAACTTCATGGACACCGTTTTTGTCTGCGATCCCGACCGCGCTGAGGAGCACCCATGCCGGCCGGCCGGTGCGCCGGCGGGCATGGGCGGTATGCGCCCCTAGCCGGACACCAACGTGTCCCTCAGTTGCTCCAGTCGACGGATGATGTTGCCGAGTTCCCTGTCGAGCTGCTCGGTCTTGTAGCCCGGGATGTTGTGTTCGCGGCGGACCTGGTCCACCACCACGCGTACGGTCTCGATCTGGCGTAGTTTCTGCTCGATGGCCGCCGGCGACACGTCGAGACGACCTTCCTCGGCGTTGTTCACTTCGTTGTCGAATACGTAAAGCAAACGCCGGCTTGTCTCGATCACGTCGATGGCATCGTCGGCCACGAATGCGGCCGCGACCCGCATGCTGTAGAAGTCCGGATCCTGGAATATCGCGATGGCATTGTCGATGAGCCGTTTGGCTTCTCGCGCTAGCTGGGGCTGGTATTCCGGGGTGGTCACCTTGATGCGCCAATCGGCGCGCAACTTGACGGACTCCAGGTACCACTGGTCGGTCGGTCGCGTGCGGGCGAGTTCGGGGTCGAGTTCCACCAGCCTTTGCCAGTTCTGCTGGGCTGCGGCGCGCCAGCCCTCCACCACGGCCGCCTGGGATCCCGACAGGCGGCTGGCGATATCGGTGACGTAGCCGGGGGTATCCGGCTGTTCGAGCCTGTTGAGCCAGGGCCTGAGCAACGCGAACCGTGCCTGGTTGTCCTGGGGATCCGCCAGGAGCGCGGACAACAGTATGCGCTGGGACTCGAGTGCCTCTCCCTGCCGATTGAGACCCATGCCGATGAGCAGCAGGGATTCCGGAGAGTTCAGTTCTTCCAGCGTTTCCGCCAACTCCACGGCGTGGCGTTTGTATCCCCCGCGTTCCAGCCGTTCCGAGATATAGCCGAAATTGAGATTTACGGGGAAGTTTCGATGCACCCAACTGCCGGCCTGCAGTCTCGGGTCGTAGGGCAGTGAGAGTTCGATCAACTCTCCGAAGGCCAAGGTCTCCCCACGCTCCATCGCGACGGCCGACTCGGTTGCCATGCGGTTGAAATCGTCGGTCAGCAGCGGGGCATCGGCTGCAAAGCGCTGGATATTTGCCTCGTCCATCATCAGGGCCGTGAGCACATCCTCCACCGAGCCGACCCCCTTTTCCAGGTAGTGAATGGGGTCATCGATCAGGGGACGCCCAGTGGTGCTCAGATCAAGCTCGACATTCAGCGGCTCATCGGAGCCCATGAAAAACAGGACTTCGGTGGTCCACTGGTAGACCCGCACGTATTCATAAACATCCAGGATCGTGGCGCAGAGGCTCCTGAGCAGGGACTCGGTGACGAACTGGGTGTTCATCCACTGGAGGAAGACGCCGCCGGGATTCAGGCGGTCCTTTGCCAACTGCATGAATTCGTGCGTGTACAGGTGCGAGGCGCCGGCGGTCCACGGGTGCGAGGGTTGGGAAACGATGGCGTCGTAGCGCTTCGTGGTCAGCCTCATGGCGCTGCGGGCATCGTTGATGAATACCTGTACGCGGCGATCCTGCAGGGGGTCAATCTGGCGCTCCTCGCTCAGAATCCGGTTCGCGTCGATGACTTTCGGTTCCAGTTCCACCACGTCTACGGTTTCCACCGAAGGCGGCACGCCCTCAACCGCCACACCGCCCCCGAAACCGATGATGAGCATGTCCCTGGTGTCGGGCCGGGCCAGAACCGGGACCGTGGAGAGCAGGTGCTGGTTGTGCTGGTAGGGCGGCGCCCCGCGCAGGTTGGTGGATGCCTCCGGCAGACCGTTGGTTCTCAGGTTGAGATAACCGTCTTCTTCCAGCACGAGGACGGTCGCGGAACGGCCCACTTCGTAGTAGCGGATCTCCCCCTGGCCGTAATCGGTCATTGGCGAGGTGCGGAGAATCTCTTCCGGCAATTCCGGCCGATAGATCAGGGCAACGGCGATCAGGCTTACCGCGGCTGCCACCGCAGTCCGATAGCGGCGCCGGAGAATGAGCAGGCTGGCAGCCACCGCAAGGGCGGCATTGACGGTCACGGCCATCTGGATCGCGCCCTCGTATTTCAGCAAGGGTATGAGGACGAATCCGGCGACGGCGGCACCGACGATGGCGCCGAAGGTGTTCCATGAATAGACCCGCGCAGACGCAGGCGCGGCATCGGCTTGTCCGGTTGCCAGGATCCGCACCGCGAACGGGAATGTCGCGCCGATGAAGAGCGTCGACGGCAACAGGACGATCATGGCAATCCAGGCGTTGCCCTGAAGTCCTGCCAACTCCGGTATCAGCAGGTGAAGGCTCTCGTAAATGATGATCGACGTGATCGCGATCCCGAACTGGGTCACGACGAATCCCGTGAGCGCCGTGTTGGCGTTTCGGGCGTAGCGGGCGGCCAGTGCGCTGCCGATGGCGATGCCGCTCAGGAAGGAGGCGAGCATGGTGGAGAACGCCACGATGCTGCCGCCGAGAATGTGTCCGAGCAGGCGGGTCCAGAGCACTTCGTAGGTGAACGTGTTGGCGCCCGAGATCAGCATGAGCGGGAGAATCCAGAACGACCCGAGAAGCGCGTGACCCGAGCCCGCAAACGTGCGCGCGGGGGCGGTCGCCGAATCCGGTTCCGACGCCCTTGCCGTGGTGTCGGATGCCGCCTGCAGCGGCACCAGCGCGCGGGCAATCCAGGCTGCGATCAGGAACACCAGGAAGTTGATGAATACGCCCACCCAGACCGTTCCCGACAGTCCCAGCACGGGCAGCAGGAGGAATCCGGCTGTTACGGTGCCGCCGACCGCACCGACCGTGTTCAGAGCGTAGAGCCATCCTACCCGGGGTCCGATCTGGTCCTCGGAACGGACCACGTACCGGGTGAGCATGGGCAGCGTGGCCCCCATGCAGCCGGTGGGAATCGCAAGCACGATGAAGGCCACCACCAGGTAGAACATGGATTGGCCAAGGCCGCTGGCATCGGCCGGCTCCGGCTGTCCGCCCAGAATTGTGCCGTAAAGCAGGTTTGCCAGCGCCAGCAACAGCGGTACGGCCAGGGCGGAAATTGCGACGCCGGCTTCCAGGATTCCGTAAACGAGAACGGGGCGGGTGATTCGGTTGACATATCGGCCGGCGATGCCTGCGCCCAGCGCCAACCCCGCCATGTAGGCGGACAGAACGGTCGCCACGGCAAGCTCCGAAGTGCCGAACACCACCGAGAACTGTCGCATCCATGCCGTCTGGTAGAGCAGGGCGGCAAAGCCCGAGAGCACGAAACACGCGCTGACTCCGACCAGCGTGGCGAATGCCGACGGCTGGGCGGCGGGTGCGTCGGCCCGTCGCCGGGAGGCGGGCGCGGCGGCGGGCGCGACCGATTTGGCCCTGGCCCGCTTGCGTCTCTTTCTGCTCATTGAAGTCGATCTCGGCGGCGGCCAGTGCCCCCCGGATTCTGTCTTGCCTTGCCGCATGATCGGCCAGCGGGAACTCGGGTGTCAATCCGGCCCGGGTCCGGAACCATCCGAAGCGCAATCATCGAATCAACCCGGCACAGGATGTCAGCCTGGCCCTTTTGGCGTGCTAGCATCGCGTTTTCCGCAAGGGTCCAGGTATCGTGAGAGTGCATCGGCTCATCGTACTCGCTGCCGCCGCGATGGTCGCAGCCTGCGCACCGCCAGCAGACCGGGAAGAATTCCGCCTCGGCACCGCTGCATTGGGCGGGGCGTACTACCCGCTCGGGCAAGGGCTTGCAAGCCTCGTGACCCGGGACGCGGACGGCATCTCCATGGTGCCCATCGTCACCCGGGGTGCGTTGGAAAACCCCCGGCTGGTGGGGGGCGGGGAACTTGAGATGGCCCTGACCAACGCCGATCTGGCGTACTTCGCCTACCGGGGAGAAGGGCCGTATGAGGCTCCCCTGGATATCCTGGCGGCAGGTGCGCTGCACCCCAGCGTCCTGCACCTGATCGCCCGGGCCGGCGGCAGCGTGTCCACGTTTGCGGAATTGAATGGCAGGCGGCTCGCGATCGGGCCGGCCGGAGGACCGACCGTAACGCTCACGGACCTCTTGCTCCAGTCCCACGGAATGACGCTCGACGACGTGGTGCCGAGCTTTCTGTCGTACTCCGACGGATTCACCCAGTTGGGCGACGGCAACGTGGATGCCGCGTTCGCATTGGCCGGTTATCCCGCGGCGGCCGTGATGCAGACACGCGCCACGCAGGAGCTGTCCTTCATCCATGTGGAGGCGCCGGTCATCGAGCAGTTCGTGGCTGAGAATCCCTATTACTACCCGGTGGAAATACCGTCCAGCGTCTACGACACCGACGCCGGATCGACCGTGCTGGCGATCGCGAACGTCCTGATCGTGCGAGGCAGCGAATCCGAAGACGCGGTATACAGGGTTGTCGAGTCGATCTACGGGAATCTCGCCGAGCTGAGCGAATCCAACGCGATCGCCGCGCAGATCGATGCGTCGCGATCGACCGATCTTCCCCTGCCGCTGCATCCCGGCGCGGCCCGGTATTTCGCCGCGCAATAGCCGTCAGTGGTTAGCAGCCCGTGGCAAAAGTCCCCCGTCGCATTCGACCGTCAACGCGTTCCGGCCGGGTGCGTTGCCCGTCGGTGGAATTTGCCCAATACCCTCCCTCACATTTGAGCGTATTCAATTCTCGGCGCGCCAATGTCGCGGATTGAATTCCTGAACTCGCTGCGCACCCGAACCATCGCCGCGCTCGCCCTGGCGCTCGGGCTGTTCCACCTGGCCAACGTATCAGGGCTGCTGGTGCTTTCCACGATGGTGGTTCGTGCCGTGCACCTGACGGTGATGCTCGGCCTGATATTTCTGCTGGCCGGAGACCCCGCGAAGTCCGGCCGGCAGCGGGGTGGGCCCTGGGTTATCGGGGGACTTTTCCTGGCGGCCATGGGCACTGGCATCTACTTGCTGGCTCGCTGGGAGGGCATAGCGTTCAGCGGCGGCGCCACGACCACGACGGACATCGTGGTAGGCGTCCTGATCATTCTGCTGGTGGTGGAGGCGGCGCGGCGGGCAACCGGCAATTTTCTCGCCGTGATCACGGCGGTGTTTCTGGTCTACCCGGTGGTCTCGCCGTATCTGCCCGGCGTGCTGTACGGCCGCGGGGTGCGGCTCGAAAGCGTGATCTCGTTCCTGTCGCTCTCCGGCCAGGGCATCTACGGCATTCCGATCGGGGTGGCATCCACCTACATCATCCTGTTCACCATTTTCGGCGCCTTTCTCTCGGAATTCGGCGCCGGCGGTTTTTTCTTCAGGTTTTCCGATGTGCTGACCCGCGGCATGACCGCCGCTTCGGCCAAGACCGCGGTGATATTCAGCACCCTGTTGGGGATGATTTCGGGTTCCGCGGCGGGCAACGTCGCCGTGACCGGATCATTCACCATTCCGGTGATGAAGCGCGAGGGTTACCGACCCTATCAGGCCGGGGCCATCGAGGCGGTGGTGTCGACCGGCGGGCAGATCATGCCACCGGTCATGGGCGCGGCAGCCTTCATCATGGCCGAGATCGTCGGTACGCCCTATGTGAACATCATGAAGGCCGGGCTGATGCCCGCGCTGCTGTTCTTCGTCTCGACATTGATGGTGGTTCATCTTCAGGCGCTGAAGAGCGGTATCCGCTCCGACACGGAACCTGCTGCCGACGAGCGCCTGTCGAAGACGCTCATCGGCGGTGTCCCCTTCGTGGTGCCCTTCATCGCCCTGGTGGCGATGATGATCGCCGGTTACTCGCCGGTGAAGGCTTCGTTCTACGCCATCGCGATGCTGCTTGGGCTTCACCTCGTATGGACGAGAACGATCTCGGCGGAATTCTTCAGGAAGATCGGCCGGGCCGTCATCGCCGGGGTGAGAAGCGCCGTACCGATTTCGGCAGCCTGTGCCGCGGCCGGTATCATCTCCGGGATCCTGTCCGTCACGGGGCTGGGATCGAAGCTCTCCATCTTCATCATTTCGATGTCCGGAGGCGTTCCCGTGATCGGCCTGTTGCTCACCATGGTGGCGGCCATCATCCTGGGAATGGGTTTGCCGACCACGGCGGCCTACCTGATCCTGGCCACGGTGGTGGCGCCGGCGCTGGCGCAAATGGGTGTTCCGCTGCTGACGGCGCACATGTTCGTGTTCTTCTTCGGCTGCGTGTCGACCATCACGCCGCCGGTGGCGCTGGCATCCTACGTGGCTGCCGGCGTCGCCGATGCGGATGTCAATCGCGTTGGGTGGACGGCCTTCCGCTACGGCCTGGTCTGCTACCTGCTGCCGTTCGCGTTTTTCTTCGGGCCGGCATTGCTCGCCGACGGCACATTCCTGGACATTGGGTTCACCGCCGTGACCGGCGTGGCCGGCGTATTCTTCCTGGCGGCGGCGATTGTCGGGTATTTGCGGGGGGACCTCTCCGCGGTGGAGCGCGCATGGATCGCCCTTGCCGGTGTCGGCCTGCTCGATCAGGGTCTGGCCACGGACGCGATGGGGCTCTCCGCGGCGGGCCTGTGGTTGCTCTACAGCCGGTACACGGGCCGTACGGGCAAACTGTTATAGACTGTTATCGATTCGACCGGAGACCGCCATGAACGATTGTTCCCGAGCCCGTACGCCGGCGGCCCGTGGCAAGAGTCCCGCTGTTGTCACTGCCGTACTTCTGATTTGCGCTCCACTCAGCGCCCAGGAGGGGACCGTGGACCTGGCCGGGATCTGGTGGCAGGGCGCGCCTGTGCCGCTGCTGCCCGGCGAGTCAGCCGCGCCGGGTATGGGAATGGGAGGCGCCGGAATGGGCGTCACGGGCCCGTCGCCCCCGCTTAACGATCACGCCCAGGCGATGATGGCGGACTTCGACCCGGCGGATGATCCGGCGGTTCGCTGCGAACAGCCCGGACTTGTACGCCAGGTGCTGAGCCCCTATCCCGTACAGATCGAACATCGTGGCGACAGCGTGAGCATTCGCTACGAAGAGTGGGAGGTAGAGCGGTTGGTGCACCTGGATGCGCCGCCGCCGGAGGGATTCGAACCCGGCCCGATGGGCTGGTCCATGGGTGACCTTGACGAAGAGAGACTGGTGGTGAACACCACCGGATTCACGCCCGGCCTTAACATGAGCCGTGGATTTTTCTGGACCAGCGACGAGGCGACCTTGCTTGAAACCTATTCGCTGACCGACCGCGGGCAACTCGTGATGGACATGGAGTTGACCGATCCGGTGATGCTGAGCGAGCCCTGGCGACTCCAGAAGACCTGGAACCCGTACGACCAGGAACTGTTGACCTTCGACTGTATTCTGCGCGAAAGACTCTAGCCGACCGTGGCAGAGTCGCACGTCGCGCCCAGGAGTGTGCACATCATGAGAAAGATTTTAGCCATATCAAGCGGGGCGGCCCTGTGGTTCGCGTTTTCGGGCGCGACCGCCCACCACTCCAACGCACCCCACTACGATCGGGAACGGCCGATCACCATCGAAGGCGTGGTGGAGGAATTCGAATTCGTCAATCCGCACGCGTTTCTGCATGTCCGCGCGGACAACGAGAGCGGCGAGTCGGAAGTCTGGGCCTGCGAGATGCAGACCGCCAATACGCTGAGGCGCCAGGGATGGACGGAAGATCGATTCACCGCGGGGCAGAGCGTGACTGTCAGCGGTATCGCCGCGCGCCGCGACCCGCTGGGTTGTTCCTTCACCTCGGCGGAGTTGCCTGACGGAACCACAATCGGCCGCTCCGGGGAGGTCGTGCCGCCACCCGAGGATGCTGCGGGCGACGCGCCCCGGCCGGCCTTTCTCGCCGGCGGCGTTCCCAATCTGGCCGGTCCCTGGATGCGCGACAGGAGCCGCGGGCAGGTCGGCCCCGGCCCCGGATCGGCTCGGCCCGGCGCCGACCGGCTCACCGCCGCGGGCCTGGCGGCCGCCGAGGGCTACGACGAGCGGTTCGACGATCCGTCCTTCGAATGCAGCGCCTCGAGCATCACCCGAGCCTGGAGCGAGCCCGGCACGCCGACGGATATCGAGCAGTACGACGATCGCGTGGTGATCCGGCACGAGTACATGGACACCGCACGCACCATCCGGTTGGCGCGGGAACATGATCCGTCCCTTGCCCCACAGCCCTACGGCAACTCCATCGGCTGGTACGAAGGCTCCTCGCTGGTGATCGATACGGTGGGCTTCACCCCCGGCGTACTGACACCGCATCCGGGAATCCTGCACGGCGCGGCGCTGCATGTGACCGAGCGATTGACCGTGGATCCGGAAGCGATGGCGATCACGCTGGAATGGACCGCGGAGGATCCGGAGTACTTCACCGAGCCATTCTCGGGCACGAATTACTACATGCCGTCGCTGTATTCCGTCAGCACTTATGACTGCACACCGGAGCGTTCAAACCGATGATTGCAGAGACACAAATCGTTCGAGTTCGAAGCGGACTGTTCGCACTTCTGGCGGCTGCACTGCCGCTGGCCGGCGGCCAGGCACTCGCTCACCACTCGTTCGCAGCCTACTTCCTCACCGAGGAGATCATCACCATCGAGGGTGTGGTCACGGAATGGTGGTTTCAGAATCCGCACACGCGCATTTACCTGGAGGTCACCAACGAAGACGGCGAGGTGGAGGAATGGATGGCGGAAGGCGGCGGCCGCAACGTCCTGCACCGTCGCGGCTGGACCGACGAAACCATTCAGCCGGGAACAAGGCTGACCATCGTGGGGAACCCCTCCCGAGATGGATCCAATACCATCGGCTGGGACTCGTTGACGCTTGAAGACGGCTCGGCTGTCGGCCCCTGACCGCCGCGGCAACGACGCTACGCCTGCCTCAGCCAGCGCCACACTTCGGGCAGCGTCGCCCGTTTGCCGGTCATGAGAATCCCGGTCCGGTAGATTCTCCCCGCCGCCCAGGCCAATGCCACCGCCGTCAAGCCCATCAGAACGAACGCCACCGCAAGCTGCCATGGAGCGACCGCGCCGACAGCCAAGCGGGGCCAAATCAATACGGGCGTGAAAAAAGGCACCAGAGACAAGATTTCAGCGGTTGCCGAATCCGGATTTGCCGCGACGGGGTTGAGCAGAATCAGCGGCGAGATAGCGAGGAGGTTCACCACAAATCCTGCTTGTCCCGTTTCCTGCGGCGTTGTGCACATGGCGCCAAGCGCGGCATACATGCTCGCGAACATGAAGTAGCCGAACAGGAACAGTCCGAGGAAAAGTAAACCAAACCAGACGGCTGAGAGGCCGGTAACCAGGTCCAGCATGGTTGCCAAGGTCGCGAGATCGTTTTCCGAGAGCGATGGCGTGATCGCGGCGATGCCTGCTCCAGCGACAAGTGCGATCAGCGTGATCCATATTGCCAACTGGGTCAGTCCCACGGCGCCGACGCCGATGATCTTGCCCAACATCAAATGCCAGGGTGGCACGCACGAGACGATGACTTCCACCACCCGGTTGGCCTTTTCCTCAATGGTTGCCGTCATGACCCGGACTCCGTAGACGAAGAGCACCAAGAGCAGTAGAAATCCCGGAATGAACGCGAAGGGGGCCAGCGTTTCGGACACATCGGTCGCCTGGCGGTCGGCATCCTGAGACTCGATGGTCTCGATCCGCAGGTCCATGCCGGCGATGAGCGTCTCCGGATCAAGCCCACGAGTTGCAAGCCGATCACGAGCCATGGCTTCGGTGAGCGTGTCCCGGATCACGGTGCGGCGCAGCAGACTTGGTCTGCTGTTGGCGTAGAGAATGGCTTCCCCGCTCTCCACGGCATCCGGCTGCAGCACGATGAAGCCACTCGTGTTGCCATCCTCCAGATGCCCATCGATCTCGCCGACGAGGTCGGCATGCCAGGTGACCGGTTCGACGTCGTATCCGAGTGCGTCGAATTGCGCGGCGAGCCGCGGATAGAGCACGCCGGTGCCGTCGGCAATCGACATCGACGGAGACGAAGAGCGCGCCGGGTCAGTGCCTCCAGCGGCAAGCCATCCCGCGGCAACGCCCATGCCGATAAACAACAATGGCGCGCCGATCGTCGCGAGAAGGAACCACCTGGAGCCCACGGCCTGGAAATATTCTCGACGAACGATTACGCGCAAATTGGTCCAGATTGGCATCAGGGAATTCCCCCACGGTCGATGTCACCGCCCTCGGCGGCGGCTGCTCCCGCATAGCGCAGAAAGATCTCCTTGAGCCGTGGTTTGACCAGACCGAAGTTTGCGATCCGCGCGCCGGACTCGATCCCCCGACGCAGAATGGGTTCATGGTTTGCGCCTGGCCTGAGATGTAGCCGCGCGACGTCTCCGTTGTTTTCGATGCGCTCGACTTCGGGGCCATCCAACCACTGATCCGGTCCCCGGAACTCAACCTCGACCATTCCGGTGGGCTGTGCGGCCCATAGTTCCTTGAGTTTCGCGTCGGCCACCTTGCGCCCCCTGGACAGCATGCAGACACGGTCGCAAAGTCGTTCGGCCTGTTCCATGAGGTGCGTCGACAGCACGATCGTTGTCCCGCGCTGCTGAAACTCGCGAATGATCTCTTCAAGGATTTGCTGGTTAAGGGGATCGAGGCCGCTGAACGGCTCGTCGAGAATGAGCAGCTCCGGCTCGTGCAATACTGTCGCGATGAACTGCAGTTTCTGCTGCATTCCCTTGGAAAGATCCTCGACCTTGCTGTGGCGCCATTGCCCGAGTTCGAGTCGGTCGAGCCAGGCGCTTGCTCGCCTGCGTGCTTCCGAGAGAGACACACCCCGGAGCTGAGCCAGGAAAACGAGAACATCGATAGTCTTCATCCTGGGATAGAGGCCTCGCTCCTCCGGCAGGTAGCCCACCCTGCGGCGGAGGATCCCATCGGCATCGCGTCCAAAGAGCTGTACCCAGCCGAGATCCGGAACCAGAATCTCCATGATCAATCGGATGCAAGTCGTCTTGCCCGACCCGTTCGGCCCGAGAAGGCCGCAAACCGCGCCCCTGGGCAATTTGAAGTCGATGTCGTCCAGAGCGGTGTGGAAACCGAACTGCTTGGTCACCCCACGGAGTTCAAATGCGAAACTGCTGTCGTTCACGGGCTCAGAAAAACATCAGACTCAACCCCGGAAAGGCCATCAGCAACACCGTCACCGCGAAGGTGATGAGAACGAAGGGGAACGATCCCGCGAATATCGCGCCCAGGCTGATGTCGGGATCATTCAGGCTGGACTTGATAACGTAGACGCTCAGTCCGAGCGGCGGGGTCATCAGGCCGATCTCCACGCCGATGACCGTGACGATGCCGAACCAGATCAGGTTGCCGCCCAGTTCTGTCACCACCGGCAGCGCCAGTGGCAGCAGGATCAACAGGATGGACGTGGAATCGAGCACGGTGCCGAGCACGATCAGCAGCACCAGGTACCCGCTCAGGAATCCCGCCAGTCCCAGTCCCAGTCCGGCGAGAAAGCCGGCCATGTCGCTTGGCAGTCCCGTCAGCGCCAGCATGCGGCTGAAGGTGCTGGCGCTGATGATCAGGAACAGGATGGTGACTGTGACCTGTCCGGTTTCGCGCATGACGTCCCACAGGCCGGGCCAGGTCAGGCGCCGCCGTAGCAGTGCGATGCACAGCGCCGCGAACGCTCCGGCCGCGCCGGCCTCCGTGGGCGTGAAGATGCCGCCGTAGATGCCTCCCAGGACCAGCAGGATGAGCGCTGCAACGGGGAATACCGCGAGCAGGGAATCCCACCGCCCCGCCTGGGGCCCACTGGCTTCTTCGCGCTGGATGTGTCCGACGAAGCCGGGCCAGAAGCGCGCCATCACCAGCACCGCGATGGCAAACGCGGCTGCCAGGATCACGCCGGGCACGATGGCCGCGAGGAACAGGCCGCCGATGGACACCTCGGCGATGACGCCGTAGATAATCAGCAACAGGCTCGGCGGTATCAGCATGCCGAGGACGGATGAGCCGGCGGTCAATCCCACAGCGAACTTTGCCGTATAGCCGCGCTCGACCATTTCGGGGACGGCGATCTTCGAGAATATGGCGGCCGAGGCGATGGAAATCCCGGTGATCGCGGCAAACACCGAATTGGCAGCGACGGTAGCCACGCCCAGCCCACCGCGAATCCGGCCGAACACCTGCTGCGCCGCCCTGAAGCTGTCCCTGCCGATCTCCGATACGCTCACGAAAAGCCCCATGAGCACGAACAGCGGCACGGTGGCGAACACGTACTCGGAGATCGTGCCCTGTGCGGCCAGCGACAGCGTATCGGTGGCGATGCCGAAGTCGCGCTTGAGCAGGCCGAGTCCGGCAAACCCAACTCCGAGCAGGGCGATGGCGATGGGCATTCCCAGGGCGATGAAGGCCAATACCGCGGCGATGGCGAGCGCGCCGATGGCGCGGTCGCTGAGTTCGAGGTTCCAGGCGGAAACCACGACAACGGCCGTGACGGCAACGGCCAGCGCGGCGGCCAGCCAGGCGCCGGTGGCGCGGGATTGCCCGTCGCGTCGCTGGCCCAGGACGGTGAGGAAGCTCAGCGCCGCGGTCACGGCCCCTAGCACCACGATGAACTTGATCGGCGCGATCGGGAGCGTGTAAATCCCTTCCACGCCGACGAATTCGCTGGTGCGAAACGCCCGTACGAAGTCGGGCCAGGCCCCCGCGGTCATCGCCAGCAGCACCAGCGCGCCGGCGAGGGCGAAGAATCGCTCGAGCCCGCCGGCTATCCCGGCACTGCGCCGCCGAATCTGGCTCAACAGGATATCGGCCCGCGTCAGGCGTGCGCCGTCCACGGCAAATGCGAGTTGCAGGAAGACGCAGGCGATCAGCGACAGGGCGACGATCTCCGGCACCGCCTGCAGCGGGCGGTCGAACAGCGTGCGCCCGGCGATGTCGGCGCAGATGAGGAATGTCAGGGCGAATACCCAGACCACGCCGGCGCCGTTCATCCACTGGATGAACCGGTTGAAGACTTTGGCGCAGGCCTTCAGCGTGAAGGGGGGCATTTCCGGGTAATTGGTGCGAGAAGTATGAAACTAAGCAAATAAAGTGCGAATAAACACGAGGATACGCAGGAAATCAGCGCGGTGCGTCCCAGTTACGCAGCGGCTCTTCACCGCGGGCGCGCAGGGCGGCCAGATAGGCGCGAAGGGTCTCCCCCGCGGGATGGCCCCGGGCTTCGGCGGACCTCACCCACTGTCCCGCAATGTCGGGGAGCCCGTCGATCCACTTGCGCTTTTCCGCTTCGGGCAGCGTCGTGACTTGCGCGCCTTCTCGTTCAACTGCGGCAAGCGCGTCCTCGTAGCGCTGGTTGACCACGTCGGCAAGCGTGCGGCTGTAGTCGCGGCCAAGCTCCGACATGACGGCCTGCACGTCGGCCGGCAGACGGTCCCAGGTGTCCCTGTTCATGGCCACGCCACCGTTGAACTGGGCGCCGATCCCCACCAGCGTGATGTAGGGCGCCACCTCGTGAATCCGGTACGGATAGGCGCCGCTGAGAATGGTCAGCACACCGTCGGCAACGCCGGTGCTGAGCTGGGTGTAGTAGGTGGAAAGTCCGCCGTTGACGGGCACGGCCCCGGTGCCTTCGAGCCAGGTCGCCGACGGTCCCGGGGCGAGTATCTTGCGGCCCTGCAGATCTTCGACCCGGGTCACCGGAAACGTGCTCATGAGGTGATACGTGTCGACTCCACTGGCGCCGAGCAGCACCTGATTCTGCTCCGTCCACGCCTCCTCCAGCGCCGGAAGAGTCTCGTGAAGATCGTTGAAGAGGTCCAGCAGAAGGCGCAGATCGTCCGTGACGAAGGGCGTGTAGTAGGTCACGTTCTGCAAGGGCATCTTCGACGTTTCCCACAGCGCGCCCACCCAGCCGATGTCCGTGAGACCGATCTCGATGGCTTCCAGCGAGTTCTGCCACTTGTAGAGGGAGCCGCCGTAGGCTTCCCGCCAGGCGATCCGGTGCTCGCTGCCCATGGCTTCCAGGCGGGCATTGGATTCCGGAACCACCAGGGTTCCGATGATGCCGATCCACGGCAGGCTGGCGGATTGGGGGCCTCCCGCGGTCAGGCGGAAGGTCTCACCCCAGGCAGGGATCGCCAGCACCAGGAGCAACAGCGCGGCCAGCAGGCCGGTTCCCGAGCGTCCCCGGCAGGTCTCCACGCCCCGACGACAGGTCCCCGCTCCCCGACGACGGGTCCGCACACCCCGACGACGTGTCCCCGCGCCCCGACGACAGGCCCGCACGCCCCGACGACGGGTCTCCGTTTCTCCCCGGCTTCTGACTGCCGTCACCGGTTTGGATAGCTTTCCGGAAGTACCTGCCATCGCTCGAACTGGTTGATCCGCACCTCGCGAACCACGCCGTTGGCGTCGGCGTAGTCTTCCCACGCGTCGATCAACTGGCGCATCAATTCCGGATGTTCCGCGCTGATGTCGTTTCTTTCCCCGGGGTCGGTCTGCAGATCGTATAGCTGCCAGCGATACCAGCTCTCCGGTACCTCGAACGGCCACCAGGTGTTGACGGCGGGCTGCTCCCATACCAGCTTGTAGCGGCCCTGGCGCACCGAGCGGCTGCCGTGCAGTTCAAGCGCGAAGACGTGATCTTGCGGATAGACCGGCGTCGCGCCGGCGCCGAGGACGCGCGCAAATGACCGGCCGGTGACGGCAGCGACCTCGCGGCCCTGGACCGACGTACTGTCGACGGTGGCGCCCGCAAGCTCCAGCAGTGTCGGAGCGATATCGACGGCGCTGAGGTATTGACCATCGAGTCCCGTGGGATTCGTGCCGCCGCCGTGGAGAACGAAAGCGGGCACCCGCGTTCCGCCATCGGTAATGTAACCCTTGAAACGATTGAAGGGTGCTGTGGCCGCCTGAGCCCAGCTTGCGCCGTAACTGATATTGGAGTTTGCCGTCCCCAGGTTCTCCAGCGAATTGTCGCTGTTATCCCGTTCGATGCGTGCGGCAAATGTGGGGTTGTACTCCATCTGCTCGGTGGCGGCACCGTTATCGGACATGAACAGGACGAAGGTGTTGTTCAATTCGCCGATGGCTTCCAGGTGGTCTATCAGCCGGCCAACGTGGTGATCCAGGTTTTCAACCATGGCGGCGTAGATTTCCATTCGCCGGGCGTAATGGGCCTGGGTCTCGGAGTTGAGCTCGTCCCAGGCTGGCCCCAGGGGCTGGAAATAGTCCGGGTCCGTTGCGGGGATGACGCCGAGCGCTTCCGCGCTCTCCATACGCGCGACCCGGAGCGCATCGTACCCTTCGTCATATGCACCGGCGTACCGGTCGATGAAGTCGGGCGGGGCCTGCAGCGGCCAATGGGGCGCCGTGTAGGCGGCGTAGACGAAGAACGGTTGCCCATCGCCGTGATGCTCGTCAATGAAGCTGATGAGCTTGTCGGTGTAAGTGCGGGTGGAAAAGAAACCTTCCTGCGTGGGTTCGACCCATTCGTCGTTTTCCACGTACGCGCGTTCAGGGATGACCATGTGGCTGCCGGACCCCGGCAGCAGCGCGAAGGAGCGGTCAAAGCCCCGGTCGACCGGCCATTGCCCGGGCTGGGGTCCCAGGTGCCACTTGCCGGCCATGTAGGAGTGATAACCGACCTCGGACAGCCGCTCCGGCAGCGAAGCGACCCGTTCGTGAAGGTAGGTCTCGTAGCCGACTCGGCCTTCCGCGCCCACCAGCATATTGGGTCCGAACATGGAGCCGAGGCCCGCGATGTGGTGGTCGGTTCCCGAGAGCATCATCGCTCGGGTGGGCGCACACATGGGAAGGACGTGGAAATTCGTGAACGTCACCGACCGTGACGCCAGTTCATCCAGGACCGGGGTTCGTATTTCGCCGCCGTACGCGCCGATGTCCGTATAGCCGAGGTCGTCGGCGACGATGAGCAGAAAGTTGGGCTGCGACGCAGGTGCCGCGTCGGGCTCGGGGGGCGGTGCCGGCTGAGTGCAGGCAGCCAGCATCCACGGCAGCACCGGCACCAGGGCCCTCATTGGTTTCTTCATGATGCTCCCCATGTTGGATGTACCCGTGTCACGCCCCGATCAGTGTGAATACACCATCCCATATCAGCTTCAGGCCGACAAGGAAGATGGATGCCAGGATGATCGCGAAAAAGGTCTTCTCGGGCAGGCGGCGGTTGATCCACACACCCAGGAACACGCCCACCGGCACCAGCGGCAACAGTGCCGCGGAAACGGAAAGATTTGTAACCGAGAGTTGGCCGAGCATGCCGTAGGGAATGAGCTTGATGGCGTTGGCGGCGGCGAAGAACATCACACTGGTTCCGGCGTAGATTTCCTTGCTCAGGCCCTGGGGAATGACATAGACCTGGTAAGGCGGCGAGCCCGCGTGAGCCAGAAAGCTCGTGAATCCCGCGCAGGTGCCCCAGAACGCGCCCCAGACCTTGTTCGGAGGCTTGCGCGGCTGTTCGGTACCGCCCGCCAAGCGTTTCAGGTACAGCCCCCGGGCCCTGTGAAGCGCGAAGACCACGGCGATGACCCCCACCAGCAGGCGGACGATCTGGTCATTGACATAGCCCGCGGTCAGGCCGCCGATGGTGATGCCCACGGTAGCGGCCGGGATCAGCAGCGCCAGGTTCTTGCCGTCCCAGAGCTTGCGATACACCCAGATGCTGAGGAAATCCATGGGGATCATGATCGGCAGCATGATGCCCGCCGCCTGGATCGGCGAAATGACCAGCGACATCAGTGGCACGGCCAGCAAGGCGACACCGCCGAAACCACCCTTGGAGATTCCGGTGACCAGGACCGCGACGATCGCGATGACGAGGAAGGCGGGATCGGTCAGCAGTTCCGGCATGGGTCCATCTCAGAAGCTCTTGTGTGGAGCGGCGCCAACAGACCCTACTCGATGCCGCTGGCCCGGGCCTGTTCCCGCGCCATCACCGCCCAGTCGAGATCGCCGTCCCCATGCGCCTTGGCGCCCAGCAGCCGGTCCCGCCAGACATTCGCGCTGGGCAGGGGTACATCCACCGCCTCGCCGGCCGCAAGCGCCAGGTTGGCGTCCTTGAGGCCGATCTGCACGGATGCGCCGACCTTGTCATAGGCTTCATCGACGATGATCTGCCCGTAGACGTGGAACGCGGGCGCCCCGAACAATCCTTCGGTCATGACCTGCTGGAACAAGGCCGGCTCCACACCGAACTTTCGCACCAGCGACATGCTCTCGCCGATGATCTCGATCACGCTGCCGAGCACGAAGTTGTTTGCGATCTTCACGGCAGTGGAAGTTTGCGGCTCGTCGCCGGTAATGAAGGTATTCTTGCCGAGCACGTCGAACAGCGGCTGCAGGCGCTGCAGCGCCTCCGGAGGTCCGCCGGGAACCAGGGTCAACAGGCCCTCGGCAGCAAGGTCGGGTCGCCCGAGCACGTGGCCGGCCACCAGGGTCTGGCCTGCCTCTGCGTGTGCGACGGTGAGCCGGCGGATGACCTGTACGCTGTGGGTTCCGCTCACCATGTGAATGGCGCCTGCCGGGAGGCATTCCAGCAACCCACCGGGAGAAAACACCAGCGCTTCCAATGCTTCGTCATGGGGCAGCATGGATATGACCACATCCCGGTCGGCGGTCACTTCCGCAAGGCTGCCGGCGACGGTTGCGCCGGCCGCGCCCAGATCCTCAAGCAGCGCCGGAACCAGGTCGTAGATCACCAGGTCGTGGCCGCCCCCAAGGATTCGGGACGCCATGCCATGGCCCATGCGTCCCAGGCCGATAAAGCCGACTTTCATTGATTGTCTCCGACTGTTGTTCGCGTCAAGTGCGAGGTGGGTGAGGGCAGGCGGCGATCAGGTCAGTTTGCCGCTGGCGAGGACGATCTCGCCGGTAACTCTGTAGTGAGCCCGCAGTAGCTCCACGGCCTTGTCGGCATCGCGGTCCATTACCGCGTCGCGGATTGCACGGTGCTCGTCCAGTTCATGGCGTTCACGATAGGCCTTCATGGAACTGAGGTTGCGGTAGCGCAGCGTCTGTTCATGCAGTTGCGAGCAAAAGTCCAGGAGGATTTTCGAATTGCAGGCCGACAGCAGGGACAGGTGAAACGCGCGGTGGAGATCCTCCCAGGTGCCATCGAACTGGATGAATTGTTCGTCGAATAACCGATTCTTCCTGGACAGCCGGTGGAAGGCCAGCAGCACACTCTCTTCCCAGACCACATCGCCTCTGCGAATGGATTCGCGCAGCGCGAGTTCTTCCAGCCAGCAGCGCGTTCGGATGAGTTCGGACAGTTCTTCGCTCGATGCCGGAGAAACTCGAAAACCCCGATTTTCCTCGCGCTGTACCATGCCGTTGGCGGAAAGCCGGTTGAGGGCTTCGCGCAACGGACTGTTGCCGACCTTGTAGCGTTCGGTCAGCGCATGGAGTCGCAATTTGCTGCCCGGCTGCAATTGACCGCCGACGATATCGTCCAGCAGCTTCTGGTAAGCGATGGACGCAAGGGTTTCGCGCCCGTTGGATGATGCTGTGCCTGCCATTGGTAGTGCTTTATTGTGGATCGGTGGACAGTTTTTCGAAATTATTTCCGTGTCGACGGAATAATCGTTAATATTCGCCAAGTAGTCTCCGGTTGCGAGTATACGTTGGAAATTAACCAGCCGAAACTCGCGCATGGCTTGGTGGGCAGTACACTGGCGTGTACGTCCCGCTCACACGGAACAGAGAAAAACCATGAGCCCAATCCCCCGCCTCAAGTTGATTCGCCACGCTCGCCTGCTGTTAGTGGCTGGTACATGTGCCGCGCTGCTGGGCGCCGCAAAGCCGGCGCGAACGCAGGAGATCGTCCCCTTGACGGTCATCGACGCCTACGCGCCCACGGCGCTCTGGGTACGCGTCTTCCTCGATTACTACATGCCCGAGGTGGACCGCCGCCTGGCAGAAACGGGCAACTACGAGATCGACTGGAACCGGGCTTTCGGCGGCACCGTGGCCAAGACGGGCGGTGTGCTCGAGGCCTTGCAGTACGGATTGGCGGATATCGGCATCATTACTTCGCCGTTTCATCCGGACAAGATCCCGTTCTTCAACATCAGTTACGTGACGCCACTGGTTACCGCGGACATTGGCCTGGTTGCCCGTACGGTGGACGAACTGGTTGCGAAATACCCGGAGTTGCAGGAACAGTGGGATGACTTCAACCAGGTTTTTCTCACTGCAGCGGGCGCCATCGATACCTACCAGGTACTGATGAACGAACGCATCGAAACGCTGGAGGACTTCAGGGGCTCGAAGATCTGCGGCGTCGGTCTGAACCTGCGCTACGTGCAAGGGCTCGGGTCAGCGGCGGTGAGCAGCAACCTGGGCGACTTCTACAACAATATCTCCACCGGACTGACCGACGGAACCGTGGCCTGGGCGGAAGCCGCCGTGGCCTACAAGCTCTACGAAGTGGCGCCCTACATGATCGACATACGCCTCGGAGCGGTCACCTCAAAGGTCGTCACCATGAACCGGCGCTCCTGGGAAAGGCTTCCGGAGGAAGTGAGCCGCGTGCTGTTGGAGACGGCCGTGGACTATCGCGACGAATTGGCGCTGGAGACCGATCGGCGCGCAGAGTCCAGCCGGCACGAATTCGTGGAGCAGGGTGGAACGATCCAGCCGCTGACCGACGAACAGCGCCGCGTCTGGGCCGAGAGCCTGCCCAACATGGCGAAGGAATGGGCCGAGGATCTCGAAGAGCGCGGACTGCCCGGCAAACAGATCCTGCGCGACTACATGGACATCATGCGCGCCAATAACCAGCCCATCGTGCGGCACTGGGACCGGGAACTGTGAGTTCGGATGCCGGCGCCGGGCAAAGTCCGGGCAATCCAGTAATCAAGGCGTTCTCCGGCCTCGTGGCCGGGCTCAACAGCATCGGCACGGGGTGGATCTTCGTCCTGATGCTGATCATCAACGTGGATGTCCTTTCCCGCTACCTGTTCAACGCTCCGATCCAGGGCGTCGCCGAAATCGTCGAACTGTCGATCGTCGGCATCGTGTTCCTGCAGATCAGCGATGCCGTGCGCAACGGACGCCTGACGCGCTCGGACGGGCTGTTCCAGCAGATAGTCAAGCGCCGGCCCGTGCTGGGGCACTCGATGGGCGCGGTTTTCGACGTTGCGGGGACGGTGTTCTTCATCTCCATCCTGTTCGGTGCGATTCCCCGGTTGATCGAAGCCTATGAACGGGGCTATTTCGCCGGCAACGAGGGACTCTTCGTGGTTCCGGTCTGGCCGATCCGCTTGATCCTGGTCATCGGCTGTATCGTCGTGGCGATGCAGTTCCTGCTTCTGGCGTGGCGTAACCTCCAGACGGTCCGGCAGCTACGCAGGCCGGCCCCATGAGCGGCTTTGAAATCGGCCTGCTTTCGGTCCTGGCGATCCTGGTCCTGATCTACGCCGGGCTTTACGTGCCCGTGGCGCTGGGCCTGGTGTCCTTCATCAGCGTGTGGTTGTTGCGCGGTAGCCTGGAGGCGCCCATCTACCTGCTCACGCTGGCGGCCTCCAACAGCCTGGAAGACTACATATTCGGGGTCATCCCGTTGTTCGTTCTCATGGGGCTGCTGGTCAGCCAGGCCGAACTCGGACGCGACATCTACCAGGTGGCCAACGCCGCCTTGCGCCGCGTCAAGGGCGGATTGGGCGTGGCGACGGTGGCGGCCAATGCCGCATTCGCGGCGATCACCGGCGTCAGCATCGCCTCGGCCGCCGTGTTCACGCGGGTATCGGTACCGGAAATGCTGCGATTCGGCTACAAGCCCCGGTTCGCCGTGGGCGTGGTAGCCGGCAGTTCGGTGCTCGGGATGCTGATTCCCCCCAGCGTCATGCTGATCATCTACGCGCTGATTACCGAGCAGTCGGTGGCAGACCTCTTTACCGCCGGGATCGTCCCCGGAATCCTGTTGTCCCTGGCCTATACGGTGGCGATCATTGGCATGGCGCAGTTCATCCCGGCCTATGTCGGTGGACAGGATACGCAGGGACAGGCCGCCGGCGCGGGGATGACGGCCAGGGAAGCCTCCTCCAAGACGGCACCCATCGTGATACTTGTGCTGCTCGTGCTGGGTGGGATTTACGGCGGGCTGTTCACTCCCACCGAAGCCGGTGCCGTGGGCGCGGCCGGTGCGCTGATCGTCGCCCTGGTCAAGCGCAAGCTGAACCGCACGACGCTCTGGCGGGTGCTGGTGGAGACGGGGCACATCACGGCATCGATTCTGATGCTCATCGTCGCTGCCACCATGTACAGCCGCATGCTCGCGTTGTCCGGACTTCCGAACGATCTCGGAGAGTGGATTACCCAGGCGGAAATCGGCCTCTACGGAATCCTGGCCATCTACGTGGTGATCCTGATCCTGATGGGGACGATCCTTGATACCACCTCGATTATTCTCATCATGGTGCCGCTGTTCCTGCCGATCATCGAACCCTACGGCGTGAGCCTGGTGTGGTTCGGGATCGTAACGATCGTCGGCGCGGAGATCGGGCTGTTGACCCCACCACTGGGGATCGCCTGCTATGTGATCAAGGCGACTTTGGCGGATGAAGATCGGATCTCGCTGTTCGATATCTTTGCCGGGGCGTTTCCGTTTGCGTTGATCATGCTGGTCGTGCTGATCCTGCTGATTGTCTTCCCGCAGTTGAGTCTGGTGCTGGTCTGATTCCCTGGCCCGCTCGTCGCCCACGACGCGCGCAATGGCTGTCCGCAAACGCCTTCGCTACGTGTTCGTGAGCGTATCGGGGCAGTTGCCGAGCCGACTTTGCTGCAGGCCTGTCGGTCTCGTTGACGCGTTGGGGCTTACCGATTCGAGATCAGGATCTCGTAGGCGCCGGCGACATTGCCCGCGCGCGAGTAGTCGTATTCGATCAGGTGGTCGTAGTCTTCCATGAGGATTGTTTCGACCAGTTCTTCCCTGGCCTTGCCTTCCGCGATACCGGCTTCGACGGCGGCCACCAGTTCCTCGAGGTACTCGCGTTGTTCGGTGACGTGGGCCTTTGTGCCCGGGGATTCGTGGCCGGGTGAAATGATATCGAAGTCCAGTTCCTCCACGCGTCGCAGCGAATCCACCCATTCGGGCAGGAAGCCGCCGTCCAGTTCGGTGCGAGGCGGGCGGTTCGGTGTGAGGAAATCTACCGTATAGACAGTGCGTTCCTCGGGGAAAAGCACGACTGTCATGTCGTCGCTGTGGTTGCGTCCGGTGTAGTGCAGTTCAACGGTCTTTCCGCCCAGGCGCACGGTTGCGCGGTTCGTGTAGGTAATGTCGGGAGGTACCTGGTTTCCGCCGAAGCGCGCCGCCCAGATCTCCGCACGATTCAGGCCGCCGTTGCCGTCGGAATCCCGCCTCGCGAAATTGTTGCTGTACATTGCGATATCGATCTCGTTTTCCTGTATGAGGCCGTCCCCGTTGGCGTCCCAGAGTTGCTCGCGCGGCAGCAGCGGTGCGTCTTCGGGTGGGCGCTGGAGATTCGCTCGCATGTTCTCGTGCCCGATGAAGGTCGCCGTATCCGCAAATGCTTCGCCGCCGCTGGCGTGATCGTTGTGGCTGTGGCTGTAGATCACGTATCGGACCGGGAGCCCGAATCGTTCGTCCAACTGTTCCTTGAGCCAACCGGAAAGTTCCGAGTTGGTCGGGTCCACGACGATGATGCCCTCCGGCGTCACCAGGAACATGCCGATGTGGCGAATCTGCCGGAAGCGGTACAGGTCGCCCGTGACGTTCGTGATTTCGCGTTCCGGAGGAGCGTTCTGAGCGCCGGCTTCCTGGGCGTTGGCAGTCGCTGCCGCCGTGACGAGCGTGGCAAGCGCCAATGCGCACGCCGGATTCCTTCCGTCCTTGTTCATTTTCCGGTTTGTCATTCGATCTTCCTCTCGTCGCATTCCAGGACGGGGGCCTGACGCGAACGAATTTCCTCTTGCTCATGCATTCTGAAAGTTTGCAGACCATGTGGCAAACTTTGGCCATGTCGTCGTCCGGGTTGTTTTCACGCCGCGAATTCATGGCGGCCTTTGCACGTTCGGCCGGTTGTTTCGTGGCGGTGGCCTCCACAACGACGCTGGTCGGTTGCTCAAGGCCGCGGTCAACTTCCGGGACCTTCGGTTTTCCGCAGGGCGTGGCTTCGGCCGACCCACTGTCCGACGCGGTGGTCCTGTGGACACGCGTCGAACCCGGGGAGGGCGACACGGACAGCGTGGAACTGCTCGTGCAGCTTGCGCGCGATTCCGGGTTTGCCGATGTGATTCTGGAACAGGCCGTGCTCGCGGAGCGCAGCTTTGACTTCACCGTGCGGTGTTTCACTGCGGGTCTTGAGCCCGACCAGAGCTATCACTACCGGTTCCTGGCCCCGGACGGCAGCGCGAGCCGGGTGGGGCGAACCCGAACAGCGCCGGCAGAAGATGCCGATCGCGCGCTCACCGTTGCCGTTTGCTCCTGCCAGCACTACGAGGAGGGTCTGTTCAGCGCGTATCGGCGGCTGTTGCTTGATGACGAACAGGCCGCGGAGGATCGAAAGATCGACCTGGTTGTGCATGTCGGTGATTTCATCTATGAGGCCGGCAACCGGCGCGCGTTGATCAGCCTTGACGGTGAAGAAATCGAACTGCTCGATGCCGACGGTTCGCCGCGCATGGTGGCCAGTTTGCCGTCCAGGGGGGCGGCAGGGCCGATGGGCGAGCAATTGGTTGCGGAATCGCTGGACGACTATCGCGAACTGTACAAGGTCTACCTCCGCGACCCCGACCTGCAGGATGCACGGGCGGCGTTTCCCTTTGTCAGCATCTGGGACGACCACGAGTTCCATAATGACGCCTGGCAGAGCTACCACCCTGACGGCCCTTCCCAGCGGCGCAAGATGGACAGCAACCAGGCGTGGTTCGAGTACATCCCCGCGGCACTCGGAAGCAATACCACACCGGGCAACCCGGCAAGAGATTTTTCGCCGGCGGAGGTGGTCGACATCGAACTGGACAGATTCGACGACAACTACCTGAGCCGTGAGCCTAACAACCTGGCAGCGATAGCAACGCTGTCCATCTACCAAAGCCTGCGCTGGGGCCGGATGGCGGAATTGCTGCTCGTGGACGGGCGCAGCTACCGGGGGCCGCGCGGCGTCGATGCGTCGATTCCGGGCGGTGAGTTTCTGACGAGCGAACCGGTGCCTGCCGCCACGGTCGAGGCGCAGAATGCCGGGCGCACCGCAAACGGTGGGAACCCGCCCGAGTCCGTCAGATTCGGCAGTGAGGAAATTCCCAACAACCGCAGGGACAGCCCGGCCGGCTCGCTGCTCGGCGACGAACAGAAGCAGTGGTTGACGGCGTCGCTTCAGGCGAGCGAGTCCCGCTGGAAGGTCTTCTGCAACGACGTACCGCTCATGCGATTCGGGTTCGACATGAGTTTTCGGGAGTACGGTGGCCTTGACGACCTGTGGTGGACGGATGCCTGGGACGGTTATCCGCTGGAACGGCGCGAACTGATGACGTTCATCGCGCAGGAGGGCATCACGAACGTCGTTTCGCTGACCGGCGACCGGCACGCTCATTTCGCTGGCGTCGTCCATGACGATTTCGATTCGGATTCGCCCAGGGCTGTGCTGGCGGAGTTTGTCGGTTCCGCCATCAGTTCGGGTCCCAGAATGAAGAACCAGAGCAACGGCACGCAGTCCGACCCGCAATTGAACGCACTGGTGCAGTTTGACGGTACTGAATTCGGCTATCCGAGAGCCATGATGCCCGCACTCAACGCCTGGCTGCTTTTCGGCGCCCGGTGAGCGCGCGCAGTTTTTCTGAGGGGATTTGGGGGGGAATCGCTCGGAATAAATGATGTTCGGAGCGGGTTGCCCCCCGAAGAACTTGCAAAAAGTTCCCCGGGAGGCTTGTCTCGGTGAC